>ERZ506917.717-NODE-717-length-12025-cov-4.963743_pt1 | contig 12025 bp, 7 predicted proteins | sample MGYA00512904_ERZ506917 | MGnify/ENA metagenome assembly ERZ506917 | reverse complement strand
AAAGGAGTGAGTTTCTCAGATTTAATTTGTATCTTTGCCATGTCATATCAGAGTTTTGCTTGTTTTCTTTTCGCAACACTAAGATAAGTGAAAATTCTGACATAGCAAAATCCGGAGTAACTTTCTGTTGCTCAGGCGCTTAAAATGTTTAATTAATAATAGTGTTGCGGAATTAATGGAATAACCAGAAATGAGATTGAAAAGACATCTACTGACAGCCGCCCTGACACTCTTTTGCCTATCGGCAGCTAACGCCCAACTGCTAAGAACAACAGTGGAGCAAGGAGAAATTGAAGGTGTGGAACATGAAGGATTCGCCCTATACAAGGGAATCCCATACGCTGAAGCACCAGTGGGCAACCTCAGATGGAAAGCCCCTGTGAGCAAGAAGCCTTGGAAGGGAGTATTCAAAGCAGACAAATGGGGAGACCGTCCACCACAGCCCATCGACCCTAACCAAAATGGTGGAGAGCTGGGCATGAGCGAGGACTGCCTATACCTCAGTGTGGAAACGCCAGCCAAGAGCAAGAATGACAAACTCCCTGTATTTGTGATGATTCATGGAGGAGCCTTTCTTTCTGGCTCCTACAGTGGAACTCAGGAAAGCTTTGTCAAGGAAGGCATCATCTATTGCAGCATAGAATACCGCTTGGGAGCCTTGGGATTCATGGCTCATCCAGAACTGACTAAGGAATCAGGCAAGAACATATCTGGTAACTATGGCATCCTTGACCAAGTGATGGCCTTAAAATGGATTCACGACAATATCGCTGCCTTCGGTGGAGACCCTGACAAGATTACCATTGCTGGAGAATCTGCCGGTGGTATCTCGGTAAGTATACTATGCGCCTCTCCCCTTGCCAAGGGACTCTTCCGAGGAGCCATCAGCGAAAGTGGTAGCTCCTTCTGGCCTGTGGGTGAAAGCAGAAATGGTAACACAGCCATGCTCACCACCAAAGCGGCAGAAGCAGGTGGACTTACCCTTCAAAAGAGGCTCAAGGCTAAGAACTTGAAGCAGCTAAGAAAAGTTCCGGCTATGGACATCGTGAAGAATACCGACTTTGAGTCCTTCTGGCCGAACGTTGACGGCTACTCCATCACCGATGACCAGTATAAGCTCTATGAAAAGGGAAACTACAATGATGTAAATGTCATCATAGGAACCAACAGCGACGAAGGAAGTATGTTTAGCCGCCCTGTCAGTGTAAGTGACTATGAGAAAAGAATCCATGAGATATATGGAAGCTGGGCAGACCAGGTTCTCAGTCTCTATCCTGCCAAGACAGAGGAAGAAACCTACTTCGCCCAATCCGACATTTTCCGTGATGGCTCCTTTGCATGGGGAACGTATGCCTGGGCTAACCTGCAGAGCAAGACCGGCAAGGGCAAGGTGTATATGTATTACTTTGACCAAGACTCTGAGAACACCATCGTGAAAAGCCGCAAGGGAGGAGCCAGCCATGTAGCAGAGATGCCATTCATCTATGGCTATAAGTTTGGCTCTGGAAAGATGACCGAGACGGAGCAGCACATGGAACAAATCATGTCACGCTACTGGATCAACTTTACCAAGACTGGCAGTCCAAATGGGAATAGCCTTCCTTTCTGGACTACCTACCAGGAAGGTAAACCAACGGTGATGATTATGAAGGAAGGACTGCATTTGGGTCCTGTTCAAAATCAAAAGCAAATGGACTTCTTCGAGAAGTTCTTCAAGGAAAAAAGAAAATAATACGTCAAGGAGGGTGTGTCATAAGCCTATGGCGCACCCTCATATTTCGCAAACATTTCACATCAGTTCCTGCATTGGTATCAATGCAACACCTAAATTAACCTCATTTTCTTATTCTTTAATTTTCTGACAAGCTTTCTCCGTTATTACCAGCACATGGCTTTCGTCGCTCAATGTGGTGGCGAAGATATAGGTTTCGCCACCATCCTTCAGCTTCAATCGCTTGCGCAATTCCGCTACGGAGAGAGGGAAGTTGCGGGTGGCGATGTTCGCCTTGGTGATTCCTGACAGATGACGCTTCAACTCCTTTTTATTAAAGGAGGATACGGCGATGATGCGGAAACTTCTGCCGGGGAAAACGGCGATAGGCTCACGGCTCACGAAAAGATGACTGTTCTTGGAAAGCATCCTTGCATCATAGCGCCCGGAAAGAACGCCGAAACAGCCGGCTTTCATCAACGATGCATTCGGCTCGTAAAGATACTGCATCTCTTCAAAGGTGGATGGGGCTATCTTTACCGTAGATTCCTCCATTTCCATCTCATCACAAACGAAGGACTGGGAGTCGTTAATGCTATAGATACGGAGATTCCCTGGATGTCCAAAATCTTCTACTGATAGCAAAACAGAACCATTATCCTGGACAGGGAACGAATTGCTGCCTACGTTTCCGCCCTTATTTCGAGCTGAGAGCACTAAAAGGAGTTCTTTGCACTCATTGTTCACGGAGATGATATGAACCTCTCTTACGTGGCTTAATTCGCTTATGGCACGGTGCCAGTCGAGCATCGGAGAGAGTTTGATGATGACGTAATCAGCCTTCGAAAGCATTTCTTCCTGCAAAACGGTAACATCGGGCGTGCAATCCTTCAAGGATACCACCTTGTTGCCCGCATCGTCTCTACGGGCAGGATCTATGAAGATTAACTTAAGACCAAGCTTGGTCTTAAGTAATGACCGAGGTTGGTCATAAGTGATGCCTAAAGAATCATCAGTTGATGCAGCATCATCTTTCTTTGGCAGAAAAGAATGAAGAACCTCAATTCCATCCCCATTCTTCACGATGGCGTTCTTCAAGCCCAATCGCCCGAAGTTCTCCTTTGCCGCCTCGCAGAGATGAGCCTGACGCTCCACATACATCGACTTCACTCCCAATCGGGCTGCGATATAAGAGAAATCTACTCCAAATCCACCTGTCAGGTCAACAAACTCTATTTCTTCTGAAAATGATGAAGCTGGCAAGCCGAGCAGTCTCGCTGCCAATTCTGCCTTGTAAAGCGCAGTAGATTCAGAGGAGCATTGCTCCATAGAAATATGAGGAGGATAGATGATGCCTTCGAGACTTGCCCAACGAGGCAACTTGACACGAGCCATCTTTCGCCCGCGAATCTGATCGAGAGCGAAAGGCATATCTACTTCCGGATACTTGCTGCCGAGAAAAGCCAGCTGGCGAACATCATCGTCCTGGTGCTGGCGAATAAAGTCTTGAGTAGCTTGGTTCATCATTTATGCTCTTTTTATATCTTTATGGAATGGTACTTTATTTTTTTATAGCTTAATACTTCTGTTCTTTTAAACCTCTCACGACATAAGGATTATTGCCTGGCAATGGCAAAAAATTGCCCTCCTAAAGGGCAAAAAAATGCCATGGCAAGGCAAAAATTGGAATGGGGCCTCCGCAGTAAAAAAACCTACTCTCGTTTTTACTCTTCACCCTTCACCTTTTCGTCTGAACCCCCGATAAACACAGGGGATTTGAGAGGTGAAGAGTGGCGCTGACCCTTCACCACTCTTCACCACTCTTCACCTATCCCTATAAAAAGGTGAAGGGTGGGTGAAGAGTCATTTCAACCCTTCACCCACCCAACTACCTATCCTTCAACCACTTACACCCAAAAGGTGAAGGGTGAAGGGTTTTTGAGAAAATTCTCTCGCATTCGTTCGAATGCGAAGAGAAAAATCCGGTGTCTTAAGAGATACGGTGGATTAGTCTGCCAACTTAGCCTTCAAGAACTCACGGTTCAAGCGGGCGATGTTAGCGATAGACTCGTTCTTAGGACAAACAGCCTCGCAAGCACGAGTGTTTGTACAGTTACCGAATCCGAGCTCATCCATGCGTGCAATCATCTTCTTAGCACGGGCAGCAGCCTCTACACGACCCTGTGGGAGAAGTGCCAACTGGCTAACCTTTGAGCTGACGAAGAGCATGGCAGAACCATTCTTACATGCAGCAACACAAGCACCGCAACCGATACATGTAGCGCAATCCATTGCCTCGTCTGCATTCTCCTTAGGAATCAGGATAGCGTTGGCATCCTGAGCCTGACCAGTACGAATGCTGGTGTAACCACCTGCCTGGATGATCTTGTCGAATGCTGAACGGTCTACCATACAGTCCTTGATGATAGGGAAACCTGCAGAACGCCAAGGCTCAACGGTGATAACGTCACCATCGTTGAAACGACGCATGTAGAGCTGACATGTTGTAGCACCACGCTCTGTCTTACCGTGAGGTGTACCATTAATATAGAGAGAGCACATACCGCAGATACCCTCGCGGCAGTCGTGGTCGAAGACGAAAGGCTCCTGACCTGACTCGATGAGCTCCTCGTTCAAGATGTCGAGCATCTCGAGGAATGAAGTATCATCTGGGATGTTCTTCATCTCGTGTGTATCGAAGTGACCCTGTGCTGTAGGACCGTCCTGCTTCCAATACTTAACTGTGAAACTTATATTTCTTGCCATTGTCTTGTTCGCTTTTTAATTCTTGTAATTTCTTGTCTGTACCTTAATTGCCTCATACTCGAGAGGTTCCTTGTTGAGCACTGGAGCAGTTGTATCGTTGCCCTGATACTCCCAGCAACCTACGTAGAAGAAGTGCTCGTCATCACGCTTTGCCTCGCCTTCCTCTGTCTGGTACTCCTCACGGAAGTGACCACCACAGCTCTCGTTGCGGTGCAATGCATCGTAAGCGATCAACTCGCCCATCAAGATGAAGTCACGCAAGTGGATAGCCTTATCCAACTCTACGTTCAAGCCTTCCTTCTTACCAGGGATGAAGAGGTTCTTGTTGAATTCCTCGCGGAGAGCCTTCATCTTCTTCAAGCCTTCCTCAAGACCTTCCTTGGTACGACCCATACCTACGTGCTCCCAAAGGATGTGACCCAACTCCTTGTGGATAGAATCTACAGAGCGCTTGCCCTGGATACCCATCAGGCGGTCGATTTCCTTCTGAACACCTGCCTCTGCCTCTGCGAACTCTGGGAGATCGGTAGAGAGCTTTGGCCACAATGCCTGGTCGGCCAAGTAGTTCTGGATAGTGTATGGCAATACGAAGTAACCGTCAGCCAAACCCTGCATCAAAGCAGAAGCACCAAGACGGTTAGCACCGTGGTCAGAGAAGTTACACTCACCAATAGCGAAGAGACCAGGGATAGTGGTCATCAACTCGTAGTCAACCCAGATACCACCCATTGTATAGTGGATAGCAGGGAAGATCATCATTGGGTTGTAGTACTTCACGCCGTTGATCTCGTTAGCCAACTCACCTGGGTTAACGTCGGTAATCTCCTCATACATATCGAAGAGGTTGCCATAACGCTGAAGGATAACGTCGATACCGAGACGGTTGATAGACTCAGAGAAGTCGAGGAATACGGCAAGACCTGTGTTGTTGACACCGAAGCCCTTGTCGCAACGCTCCTTAGCTGCACGAGAAGCCACGTCACGAGGAACCAGGTTACCGAATGCTGGGTAACGGCGCTCCAAGTAGTAGTCGCGGTCTTCCTCAGGAATATCAGAACCCTTCTTTGTACCTGCCTGCAATGCCTTGGCATCCTCAATCTTCTTAGGAACCCAGATACGACCATCGTTACGGAGTGACTCTGACATCAAAGTCAACTTACTCTGGTTTGTACCGTGAACTGGGATACATGTAGGGTGAATCTGAACGTAAGATGGGTTAGCGAAGTCAGCACCCTTGCGGTAGCACTGGATAGCTGCTGTACAGTTACAACCCATAGCGTTTGTAGAGAGGAAGTAAGCGTTACCATAACCACCGGTAGCGATAACTACGGCGTTGGCAGAGAAACGCTCCAACTTACCTGTGATCAGATTCTTGGCGATGATACCACGAGCGTGACCGTCAACGATAACAACATCCTCCATCTCGTAACGGGTGAAGAGCTTTACCTTACCTGCCTCAACCATGCGGCTCAAAGAAGAGTAAGCACCGAGGAGGAGCTGCTGACCTGTCTGACCCTTAGCATAGAATGTACGAGATACCTGAGCACCACCGAAAGAACGGTTAGCCAACATACCACCGTATTCACGAGCGAAAGGAACGCCCTGAGCTACGCACTGGTCGATGATGTCGTTGCTCACCTCAGCCAAACGGTAAACGTTAGCCTCTCGAGCACGGTAGTCACCACCCTTTACTGTATCGTAGAACAGACGGTAAACTGAGTCACCATCATTCTGATAATTCTTAGCTGCATTGATACCACCCTGTGCAGCGATAGAGTGAGCACGACGTGGAGAGTCCTGGATGCAGAAGTTCAAGATGTTGAAGCCCATCTCGCCAAGAGAAGCAGCTGCAGAAGCACCTGCCAAACCTGTACCTACGACGATAACGTCGAGCTTTAACTTATTCTTTGGGTTAACCAAACGCTGGTGAGCCTTATAGTTGGTCCACTTCTCAGCAACTGGTCCTTCAGGTATTCTAGAATTTAATGTTTTTGCCATAATCTTTTTTAATACTTAAATGATTACACGAATTATGCGCAGCACAAAGATGGAGCGCAACCGAAAGCGAATGCCAATACAACTACGATGAAGAGGAGAAGCAGAATGGTAGAGTAAATCATACCAATCATCTTCCAACGGCAGAACCAAGTCTTACCGCTCCAACCGAGAGTCTGAATAGCACTCCAGAAACCGTGAGTGAGGTGGAACCAAAGAGCTACCAACCAGATGATGTAGAGAACTACGAACACTGGGTTAGCGAAGGTGTCCTGGATGAAAGCGAAGCCGTCTGCTGGGTGGTGACCGAAGCTAGTACCCAAAAGCTCAGCAAACATCATGTTGTACCAGAAGTTGAAGAGGTGAAGCAACAAACCGAGAACGATGATGATACCGAGCACCAACATGTTCTGGCTAGCCCACTCTACCTTCTCTGGCTTTGCTGTTACCTCGTAACGCTGGTTACCGCGAGCACGACGGTTCTGTGCTGTCAGGATGAAAGCGTAAACGATGTGACAAACTGCCAAAGCTGCCAAACCTAATGTTGCAACTACGGCGTACCAGTTAGCACCCAACAACTCGCAGATTGTGTTGTAAGCTTCTCCAGAGAAAAGCGCAACCACATTCATGCAACCGTGGAATGTCAAGAATAGAATAAGAGCGATACCAGTTACTGACATCACTACCTTTCTACCAATAGATGAATTGATTAACCACATAAATGATTGAATTTTAATTATTTAACTGTTTGAAACTAATTTATATTCCACACTTTTCGTCCCTGCTATACCTATTTTCAGGCATTCTGCAATCCTCATTTCTAGGTATATTTTCGCAAGTCTGCTGCAAAATTACTATATTTTAATGATTTATCAAAGTATTTTTGCTAAAATTTCAATTAAATTTCTTACTTTTGCCGAAAATTAGATAAAATATAGATTAGAAACAGAGATTATGAACTTCAATTATGACGTACTCGTTATCGGTGGAGGGCACGCCGGATGCGAGGCAGCAGCTGCCTCGGCAAACATGGGCGCCAACACCTGCTTGATAACGATGGACATGAACAAGATTGGTCAGATGAGTTGCAATCCTGCCATAGGCGGTATTGCCAAGGGACAGATTGTGCGAGAGATTGATGCACTGGGCGGACAGATGGGTATCGTCACCGACAAGACGGCTATCCAGTTCCGTATGCTTAATATAGGAAAGGGACCTGCCGTATGGAGTCCTCGTGCTCAATGCGACCGTGGCAAGTTCATCTGGGAATGGAGAACCATTCTCGACCATACCGACCATCTCGACATCTGGCAAGACCAGGCCGACGAGCTTCTCGTAGCAAACGGAGAGGCAATCGGCGTGCGCACCATCTGGGGTGCAGAATTCTATGCCAAGAGCATCATCATCACCGCCGGCACTTTTCTCAACGGATTGATGCACGTGGGAAGAAAGATGGTGGAAGGTGGAAGATGTGCAGAACCTGCCGTTCATCATTTCACAGAAAGCATCACCCGATGGGGAATCACATCGGCAAGAATGAAAACAGGAACTCCTGTACGCATCGACAAGCGAAGCGTTCACTTCGAAGACATGGAGGAGCAACCGGGCGACACCGATTTCCATCAGTTCTCGTACATGGGCAACCACAGAGTTCTGAAACAGCTTCCTTGCTGGACATGCTATACGAACAGCAAGGTACACGAAATTCTGAAAAGCGGACTGGATGACTCACCTTTATATAATGGCCAAATCCAAAGCACAGGTCCCCGTTACTGTCCAAGCATCGAAACCAAGCTTGTCACCTTCCCCGACAAGGAACAGCACCCGCTCTTCCTGGAACCAGAAGGTGAAGACACCAATGAAATGTACCTGAACGGATTCTCATCCAGCATGCCGATGGATATCCAGCTGGATGCACTCCACGAAATCCCGGCATTGAGAGATGCGAAGATCTACCGACCAGGTTACGCCATCGAGTACGATTACTTCGACCCAACCCAGCTGAAGCATTCGCTGGAGTCGAAAATCATCAAGGGACTTTTCTTTGCCGGACAGGTAAACGGAACCACCGGTTACGAAGAAGCAGGAGGTCAGGGCACGGTTGCCGGAATCAACGCTGCACTTCATTGCGTGGGCGACAAGACGTTCGAGATGAAGCGAGACGAGAGTTACATTGGTGTACTCATCGATGACCTCACCACAAAGGGTGTAGATGAACCATACCGCATGTTCACCTCAAGAGCTGAGTACCGCATCCTGCTCCGTCAGGACGACGCCGATGCCCGACTCACGGAAAAAGCATACGAGCTCGGCATTGCCAAGCGCGACCGTTACGACTGGTGGATGGAGAAGAAAGATGCCATCGAAAGAATCATCGACTTCTGTGCCAACTATCCTATCAAGAAAGACGAGATCAATCCGAAGCTCGAAGCACTCGGCACTACTCCACTCCGCGCCGGCTGCAAGCTCATAGACCTGGTGGCTCGTCCGCATCTCAACCTTCAGAACCTGTCGGAAATCATCCCCGACCTGAAGGCAGCGATGGAAGCACCAGACAACCGGAAAGAAGAGATTGCCGAGGCGGCAGAAATCAAGATGAAGTACAAAGGATACATCGAGCGCGAGCGACTCATCGCCGACAAGATGCACCGTTTGGAGAACATCAGAATCAAGGGACGCTTCAACTACTCTGAGATTCTCGAAATTTCAACAGAAGGACGACAAAAGCTCGAGCGCATCGACCCTGACACGTTGGCTCAGGCAAGCCGAATTCCAGGAGTATCTCCAAGCGACATCAATGTACTGCTCGTCCTACTGGGAAGATAAGCAAAGATGCATTGCCCGTCTTACTAGGAAGGCAAGCAGAAGAATTGGCGGTTTCAGCAAGAAAAACCTGCAAAACAAGGGATTTCTTACAATGTTTCACGTGAAACCACTCTTACATAAAGCATTTGATATCAAAGAGCTTAGAGCCTTTTGCATCAAGTAAATTGTGGTTAAAGAAAAGCTTCAGTGTTTCCGTGGAACACAGCCGATAAAAGCTGCCAAAACTCGAAGAAACAATAAAAAATATAGTATTAATTTATAGTATAAAAGACAATGAACAATCAGCTATTATTAGACAATCTGCGTTGCATTCCAGATTGGCCTATCAAGGGGGTAAACTTCCGCGATGTAAGTACCCTGTTTAAGAATCCAGAGTCTCTTAAAGAGATCTGCGATGAGATGTACGAGATCTACAAAGACAAAGGTATTACCAAGATTGTAGGCATCGAATCACGTGGTTTCGTGATGTCTTCTGCCCTCGCAATCCGTCTCGGCGCAGGCGTAGTTTTGTGCCGAAAGCCAGGTAAGCTTCCATGCAAAACCGTGCAGGAAAGCTATGCGAAAGAATACGGTATGGACACCATCGAAATCCACGAAGATGCCATCAACGAGAACGACATAATCCTCCTTCACGACGACCTTCTCGCTACCGGCGGAACCATGAAGGCAGCCTGCAATCTGGTGAAGAAATTCCACCCAAAGAAGGTGTATGCTAACTTTATCATCGAGCTCGTAAACGAGAATTTCGAAGGCAGAAAGAACTTCGATGAGGATGTAGAAGTATCTACTTTATTGCAGTTGTAAAGCATGAAAAATGCTTGAATAATGCATATTATTCTGCAGTTATAAAGCATACGGGCGTTGCCGTTTCACGTGAAACAGCAACGCTCTTTTACCCTATTTTAACCCCATAAAGGTATGACGAAACAAGAAAATGAGGAAAGATTAGCTCGGTTAAAAAGCATCGTCTTAAGCATGCCGGAGAAACCGGGAAGCTATCAATATTACGACGAGAATCACACGATTATATATGTAGGAAAGGCGAAAAATCTGAAGAGAAGAGTATCTTCCTACTTCCATAAAGAGGTAGATAGATACAAGACAAAGGTACTTGTTTCTAAGATTTTCGACATCTCATACACCGTCGTGAACACCGAAGAAGATGCACTTTTGCTGGAAAACAGCCTTATTAAAAAGTATAATCCAAGGTATAATGTTTTGCTGAAAGACGGCAAAACCTACCCCTCTATATGCGTTACAAACGAGTATTTTCCCCGCATTTTCAAGACGCGCCATATCAATAAAAAGGTGGGAACTTTCTTCGGTCCTTACCCTCATATAGGCAGCATGTATGCCGTTCTGGAGGTCATCAAGAAGCTATATAAACCCCGTACTTGCAGATTTCCTATCACCAAAGAAGGCGTGGCGGAAGGCAAATATAAGCCCTGCCTAGAGTACCATATTCACAACTGCGGTGCCCCTTGCATCAACAAGCAGAGTTATGAGGAGTACCAGGAAAATATGCGCCAGGCGCGTGAAATTCTGAAGGGAAACACCCGGGAAGTAAGCAAATATCTCTATGATCTGATGATGAAAAATGCCGAGCTTCTACGCTTTGAAATAGCCGAAGAATACAAGAAAAAGTATCAATTACTGGACGAATTTGAGGCAAAAAGCGAGGTGGTAAGCCATACGATTACCGATGTGGATGTCTTCACCATCGTGAATGATGACGCCAACAAGAACGCCTTCATCAACTATATTCACGTGAAAAACGGCACCATCAACCAGAGCTTTACCTACGAGTACAAGCGCAAGTTGGAGGAAAGCGACGAGGAACTTCTGATTACCGCCATACCGGAAATCAGGGAGCGTTTCCACTCCACTTCGAAGGAGATCATCGTACCTTTCGAGATGGAATGGAAGCTGAAAGATGCTACCTTCTTCGTGCCTCAGAGGGGCGACAAGAAGCACCTTCTGGAACTATCGGAAATGAACTGCAAGCAGTATAAATTCGACCGTTTGAAGCAGGCTGAAAAGCTCAATCCTGAGCAAAAGCAAACCCGATTGATGAAGGAATTGCAGGCAAAACTTAAGCTACCAAAGCTGCCTTATCAGATAGAATGCTTCGATAATTCCAATATATCAGGCACGGATGCCGTGGCTGGCTGCATCGTATATAAAGGTATGAAACCATCCCGAAAGGATTACCGTAAATACAACATCAAGACGGTGGAAGGACCAGATGATTATGCATCGATGCAGGAGGTGGTAAGACGCAGATACAGCCGCATGATAGAGGAAGAAACACCCCTTCCGGACCTCATCATTACCGATGGTGGAAAGGGTCAGATGGAGGTGGTAAGAGAGGTGATAGAAGACGAACTGCACCTGGAAATCCCTATCGCAGGTCTTGCAAAGGACGACCGCCATCGCACCAACGAACTCCTCTACGGCTTCCCTCCACAAACCATCGCTCTACCACCAGAAAGCGAGCTTTTCAAGGTATTGACGCAGATACAGGATGAGGTACATAGATATGCCATCACCTTCCATCGCGACAAGCGAAGCAAGCACGCTCTCCATTCTGAGTTAGACGACATCAAAGGCATCGGTCCTAAGGCAAAAGAAGCGCTCCTGAGCAAGTTTAAGAGCGTGAAAAAGATAAAAGAAGCATCACAGGAACAGCTTTCAGAGGTATTAGGACCTCATAAAGCCGAGATTCTT
>ERZ506917.706-NODE-706-length-12132-cov-5.836963_pt1 | contig 12132 bp, 7 predicted proteins | sample MGYA00512904_ERZ506917 | MGnify/ENA metagenome assembly ERZ506917 | reverse complement strand
CTGCTCAAGCCCCCCTCCTTTACGCCGGTGCTGGCGCTGGTGGGCATCGTTCTCTATATGTCCTGCAAGAGCGGCAAGAGAAAGGATACCGGCGTGATCCTGCTGGGCTTCGCCACGCTGATGTTCGGCATGGACACCATGAGCGGCGCGGTGGCGGGGCTGAAGGATGTTCCCGCCTTCGCCCAGCTGTTCGTCGCCTTTAAGAACCCGGTGCTGGGCGTGCTGGCGGGCGCGGTGCTGACGGGCATCATCCAGTCCAGCTCCGCCTCCGTGGGTATTTTGCAGGCGCTGGCGGTCACGGGGCAGGTCAGCTATGCCGCCGCCATCCCCATTATCATGGGGCAGAATATCGGCACCTGCGTCACCGCGCTGCTGTCCTCCGTGGGAACGAACAAGAACGCCAAACGCGCCGCCGTGGTGCATCTGATGTTCAACGTCATCGGCGTGGTGGTGCTGCTGACGGCGTTCTGCATCGTCAAGGCGGTCTTTGCCCCTTCAATTCTCCAAATGCCCGCCACCATGTACGGTATCGCCGTGGCCCACTCCTGCTTCAACGTGATCTGTACGGCGCTGCTGCTGCCCTGCGGCGGCCTGCTGGAGAAGCTGGCGGTACGCCTTGTACCGGACGGCCCGCAGGAGAAGGCGGAGCAGCCGGTGGAGCTGGACGAGCGCCTGCTGGCCACGCCGCCGCTGGCTTTGCAGCAATGCCGCGCCGTGGCGGAGGAGATGGCCGCCTGTGCGGCGGAGGCGCTGAACCGCGGACTGGACGCCTTTTCCGCCTACACGCCGGAGCTGGCGGAGGGCATCCGGCGGGATGAAAAGCGCTGCGACCGGTACGAGGACGCACTGGGTACCTATCTGGTGCGGCTGAGCACCCAGCAGATGGGCGCGGCGGAGAGCGAGGAGGCCACGGAGCTGCTCAAGACCATCGGCGACTTTGAGCGTATCTCCGACCATGCCGTCAACGTGCTGGAGTCGGCGGAGGAGCTGCGGACAAAGGGACTGACCTTCAGCAAGACGGCGCAGCGCGAGCTGGACGTGCTGTCCAAGGCGGTGCGGGACATCCTGACGCTGGCGCTGCGGGCCTTCCGGGAGAAGGACATGGACGCCGCCGGACAGGTGGAGCCGCTGGAGCAGGTCATTGACGACCTGAAGGAGCAGATGCGGACGCGGCACATCCTCCGGCTGCAGCAGGGGCAGTGCAGCATCGAGACGGGCTTCGTCTGGTGCGACCTGCTGACGGATCTGGAGCGCACCTCCGACCACTGCTCCAATATCGCGGGCTGCGTCATTGACGCCGCCCAACACGACCTGAACCTCCACGAGACGCTGCGCAGTGTGCGCCACAGCGACGGGACATACCGCCAGCGGCTTGATGCCTGTGCAGAGGTGTACCGCCTGCCGCCGCCGGAGCAGGCATGAAAAACAGCCCCCATCCCGGCGGATGGGGGCTGTGCGTTTACAGGTGGGCGACGACGTCCATGGTGATGCGGGCGGTCAGACCCCACAGGGGGTGGGGCAGTCCGTGGTAGACCGGCACCTCCATGTAGTAGGCGCGCCACGGATAGTCGGCGGAGACGCCCACCTCGCCGTAGGGGAAGTCGGGGACGTCCATTGGCTGGCGGTGTGCGTAGACCGCCGGCGGGTGGTCACGCAGCCATTGCAGGGGGACAAGAAACGTGTCCGCCACCTCCGCCTCGCTCGGACGCATGGCATCCAGCGCGGCGCTGTCTACCTGCCCCAGCACCGGGCGGAGCAGGCAGCCGGAGCGGATGTGGAGAAAGTCCATCTCCCCGATGATCTCCACGGCCTCCGGCGGGATAGCCAGCTCCTCCCACGTCTCCCGCAGGGCGCACTGTACCGCCGTCTCGCCGCGCTCTATTTTGCCGCCGGGGAAGCACACCTCGCCGGGCTGATGCACCGCGGCGGAGCGGATCTCGTAGAGCAGGGCGGGGCCGTCCGCCGTTTCCACCAGCGGCACCAGCACGGCGGAGCCGCCTCTGGCACCCATGAGGGTGGGGATGTGGCCGGTGTAGGCCCGGCACAGTGCGGAGATGTCCATAGCTTGTACGTCCCTTCTGCAAAAATTCCCCCGCCGTAGGGCGGGGGAGGCGTTTACCGGCCGCCGATGTGGTCAGCAGCCGCAGCCACAGCCGTTGTTGTTGGTGTTCCCGCAGCCGCAGCCGCAGCTGCTGCCATTGCCGCAGAACAGGAACAGCAGGATGATGGCGATGATGATCCAGCAGCAGCTGCTGCCGCCAAAGCAGGAATTCTGATTACACATATCGTAACCTCCTATGAAAATTTGACCGCCATGTCGGTCTCATTCCCATAGTATGCCGGGGCCGGGAAAAGGTGCGCTCAGCCGCGGGAAATGCGGTAGCTCAGCGTCAGCAGCGTGTCCACGAAGTGGACATCCTCGAAAAACACGCCGGGCACGTCGGTGGACAGCTCCACATTGGTGAAGTTCCAGAAGCCCCGGATGCCCAGGCCGATCAACTGATCCGCCAGGGGCTGGGCCACGTTCTGCGGTACCGTCAGCACCGCCACGTTGGGCTGATACCGGGCTACATAGTCCGCCAGCTGATCCATAGCGCGGATGGTAACGCCCCGGATCTGGGTGTCGATCAGCGCCGGGGACACGTCAAAGGCGGAGTCCACCTGGAAGCCCACCTTTTCAAAATCGAAGTTCTGGAGCAGAGCGTGACCCAGATGGCCCGCGCCGATGATGATAAGCCGGTGGCCGTTGTCAATGCCCAGGATGTGACCGATCTCGGCCCGCAGCTCGGCTACGTTGTAGCCGTACCCCTGCTGGCCGAACTCACCGAAGCAGCTGAGATCCTGCCGGATCTGGGAGGCGGTGATGTCCATCTTGCTCCCCAGCGAGCTGGAGGAGATGCGCACCACGCCCTTGTTATACAGGTCATCCAGATACCGGTAGTACCGGGGCAGCCGATGGATGACGGCGTCAGAAATCTTTTGCTTTTTCATGATAATCTTCCTCTTTATACCGGGTTGTCCGGCAGATATAACCCTCCTCTGCCGGACGCCCTCCACAAAACTCACTGTTATTGTACAACAAACAGACCCACTTGTCAACTTTTTTAACAATCTTTCTGAAAAATTTTTCTTTACAACCGAGGAAAAACCTGCTATAATTCATGAGTCGGGATGAAATCGACATGCATGCGCCCGTAGCTCAGCTGGATAGAGCGTTAGACTCCGACATTTCAGGCATCTCCAGTTGAGATATGGCGCAAAGCCTTGCCGCACCTGCGTTTGCGGGAACAGCAGAGAAAAAGTGCGTGGTCGTTGACTACTATTTGACGACTATCGCAGAAACCCACAACCAAATATGCGCCCGTAGCTCAGATGGATAGAGCGTTAGACTCCGACTCTAAAGGCCGCTGGTTCGAATCCAGTCGGGCGTACCAAATCCCTAAAAGCTGTATAGCTTTTGGGGATTTTTATTAGCAACAGATGGAGGCGGTACCTGACTTGCGCGTTTAAGTGATTGAATAGCGGTATTATGCGCTTTGCCTGTTCATCAAGAGAAACGAATAATGGTTGCTGATAGATTAAAATAATGGTATACTTTAACAATCATGTAGTATAGCTAAGCGCTTACGAATCATTCAATGAAGAATTGTGGTGATCAGCTATGTTTGATTTTGGAAACGCAAATGACGGGCAGCGAAAAGCAATAGCGGCTGCAGACGGTCCTGTCCTCATAACGGCAGGTCCCGGAACCGGCAAAACATATACGCTCGTGCAGCGTGCAATCTACCTCATAGAGGAATGCAATGTAAGGCCGGAGAGCATCTTCATTGCCACATTTACGGAAAAGGCTGCGAAGGAACTGGTAACACGTATTACAAACGAGCTTGCAAATCGAAACATCACGGCAAACATCAACGAAATGTATATCGGTACGTTCCACTCGCTCTGCCTTCGTATGCTGAAAGAGCATTTGGAATATACACGGCTTCGCCGAAACTACCGCTTGATGGATTCGTTTGACCAGCAGTATATGGTATTTCAGAATATCCATCGTTTCAGAAGTATTCCGGAGATTGAAATCGTCCTTCCGAACGGTGGCGCATGGAAGCAAGCCGAAACGATCTGTAACTTTGTAAACAACCTTTCCGAAGAATTGGTTTCGCCGGAGGAGCTGATGTCTGACCATGACCCATCGATTGCATCACTCGGTCGGATGCTTCAGGAATATCGCACAATTCTTACGGAAGCGAATCTGATGGATTTCTCCTCCATCCAGATAGAGGCATATCGGCTTCTCTGCGATAACGAGGGCATTCTGAATGAGCTTCGCTCTGCGATCACGCATATCATGGTCGATGAATACCAGGACACGAACTATATTCAGGAGCAACTCGTGTTTCTCCTCGCCGGGGAAAGAAAGAATATCTGCGTGGTCGGAGACGATGACCAGGGCCTGTACCGTTTCCGCGGTGCAACCATCCGAAACATCCTGGAATTTCCGCAGAAGTTTGCCAATGGCGAATGCCGTATTATCCCGCTGGTCATCAACTATCGTTCCAACAGCGACATCGTTGATTTTTATAACCGATGGATGGATACCACGGATGGTGCAAAGTTCAAGTTTCGCTGGGAAAATTTCAGATATGAAAAACGCATTGAACCTCATGAAAAATCCGCACTTCACAGCCCTGCGGTCGTGAAATTAGCCGGTGTGAATGACGAGGATGAATGGCATGAGAAGATCCTGCAGTTTATCAACAACCTGAAAACATCCGGCAAGCTGATGGACTATAATCAGATAGCGTTTCTCTTCAACTCAGTCAAACATCCGAGGGTGACTGCTCTTGCTCGTTTTCTTGAGGAGAACCATATCAATGTTTACTCACCGCGTTCGGATATGTTTTTCCAGCGTGACGAAATACGACTGGCGCTCGGCTGCCTTATGCTGATGTTCCCGTTTTATGTGCAGGGGTTGGAAAACGGGGAGTATACCTTTTTACAGCCTGAGCACCTGACTTATTATCGGAACTGTATCATGCTGGCGAATGAGTATCTGATGCAGCCGGAGCACACCGACCTGCTGAAATGGATACGCCGCCGAGGAAAAGACCATGTAAGCCTGACCGACGCAACGGACTACGCCTACTGTGGGCTCGTGTATCAGATGTTTGAGTTTCAGCCTTTTGCCGGTATTCTGGATACAGATATGGATGTCGGCGTTGTCGATATCCGACCAGCTCGAAATCTGGCAAAGCTGACGCAGATCATCGGAAAATTTGAATACCTCCACCGGGTGGATGTCTTATCGGCCGACAAGTATCGCGGGAAACGCGGCATTGATGCCAATACGGAACTGCTCTTTAATCTGTATCTCCGCCTGCTCTATGACGGCGGTATCACGGAGTATGAGGATGATTCCGAGTATGCGCCGAGCGGCTGCGTCTCATTCCTTACGATCCACCAGTCCAAAGGGATGGAGTTCCCGATTGTTTTTGTGGATTCTCTGACAAATGTGCCGAGAAAAACCACAAACGACCTTATGATGACGATAGAGGATCGCTACTTCAAGCGCCCGGCATTTGAACCGTATGAGGTCACAAAATTCTTTGATTTCTGGCGTCTGTACTACACGGCTTTCTCCCGTGCGCAGGATCTGTTGATACTGACCTGCAATGAGGACAAGCGGACACCCAGCGCTTACTTCAAAGAGGTTTATGACGAGCTTCAGTCCGTGGACAGCGAAGCATTTGATATCCGGGAGTTCAACTTCAAGTCCGTGAAGGCCGTGAACGTCAAGAGCACCTACTCGTTCACATCGCACATCACAGTGTATGAGACCTGCGCCCTGCAGTACAAGTTCTACCGCGAACTGGAGTTCATGCCCGTCCGTGCCAACGCTATGCTCTTCGGTACGCTTGTCCATGAGACGATAGAGGATGTTCACCGTGCTGCACTCAGGCACGAGGAGCAGACGATCACCGAGGAAAACGTGAACCGTTGGTTTGCCTCCAACTATGTGTCATTGACGAAAACCGAGCACACCTACCTCGCCGGTCCTCAGCGCGAGGCGGCATTGAAGCAAGTGCTCCGCTATGTAGAGCGGCAGCACGGCGACTGGTCTGCCATCCAGCAAGCAGAGGTGGATGTTTCTCTGGTGAAGCCGGATTATATCATTGAAGGCAAGGTCGACCTGATCCGGGGTGAGGGCGACACGGTCGAGATTGTGGATTTCAAAGCCGAACGGAAACCGGATATGGAGAAAATGCGGGATCGGCTTGAGCGGTACCGTCGGCAGCTTCATATCTATGCCCATCTCGTGGAGGAGCGTACCGGGCGGAAGGTCAGTAAGATGCACCTCTACTATACCGGAGAGGACGGCGGCGTACCGACGATCACATATCCGTATACGAAGTCTGCCGTGGAAGGAACGCTGGCGTCGTTCGATGATACGGTACATAAGATCATGAAAAAGGATTTCCGGCACTGTGCCGATGACCCGAAGGTCTGTGCTGGCTGTGACTTCCGGTTCTATTGCAGAAACAAATAAAGAAGGGGGCTGTGGTATGGCTGAACATAGGGTTAGGAAAGATAATATCATATATATCATTCCCGATGATGAGCTTTTTGCGAAATGGAAACGTGACGAGGCTTTTATTGATGAATACGGACGGCTCATGAATCGCAAGCCCCACAGGGTTCTGAGGGAACTGAAACACTATGTAGAAAACACACCTATGGTTCAGCAGAGAACTTCTGCACCGCCCGCTGCCCCCGTCAGAAAAAGTTCTCCTGTTAAGGACTACATCAAAGACACCGTCCGGGACACGGCGATGGAAGCCACTGAAATCATCGTTGATAGAGCCGTTGACATCTTCTTTTATGAAGTGCTTCCGAATGTGTGGCATGAGCATATCGTTCCGTTCTACCGCCGCACAAAAGAAGCTCTTACATCAAAAAAACTGAAAGCAGATGCAGTCCTTGCGAAATCAAAAGCAAGTACGGATGTTGCTGTAAGACAGCCGAAAGCTACCACAAAGATGACGCAGGAAGAAGCCTATGCCGAAAAGCGAAAAGTCCTGTATCATTGGCTCGGAATGTTGAGCAGCCTAAAGAAACTCTACGATGCCGGAGAGATGGACATTGATGCGACTTTAGCACAGCTGACAAACCCGGCTATGCTGGAACGGGTAAATTCCCTTTTGAGCGAGAATCCAAACCTGCTCGAAACGGATAAGTACATCGTACTTCACGGTCTGCTTGGCAGAGATTTATATGAGGAACGGCAGCTCGTTCCTATCAGAGCTGCAGAAATAACAACTATAGCCGCGAAATACGGATATGACGCAAGAAACGACAAAATGGAGGGCAACTATAATGGATGAGCAGCTTACTTTTGAATTTGAACAGAGACCGACGATAAAGGGGTTCCCCGAGCTTCGCTGGACGGGCAAGCGCCCCTATCGCTCCACGCAGTACTACCCCGCACAGCTGCGGGAGTCCTACGGCGAGGAGCAGAACGGCTGGATCAACAAGATTTTCTGGGGTGACAATCTTCAGGTTATGAGCCATCTGTTAAAGGAGTATCGTGGGAAGATTGATCTCATCTACATTGACCCCCCGTTTGATAGCAAAGCAGATTATAAGCGAAAAATTGAGGTCAAAAATGTTGGAAAAACTATATCTGATAGTTCCTCATTTGAGGAAAAACAATATGGGGACATCTGGACAAACGACGAATACCTACAGTTCATGTATGAGCGCTTAATTTTGATGCGGGAGTTGCTCTCAGAAAAGGGTTGTATATATGTTCATTGTGATTGGCACAAAGTGCACCATCTTAGATGTCTCCTCGATGAAGTGTTTGGTTCGAACAATTTTGTAAATGAAATTGTGTGGCATTATGCTGATTATATGCAAGGAAATGCTACAACTTCACTCCCAAGGAAGCATGATACCATTCTTTTCTATTCAAAAACGCCGAAGTATTACTATGAGCGTGTAAAAGTGCCGCTTGATAAGCCAGTAAAAAGAAACCGTGTGATTTGGAATGGAAAAACAAAAGCATTAGAAGTAGCACGAGATGGACAAGGTAAAATAATATACGATGAATTTACAGATAGATTCTTGGATTCTGTATGGGAAGAGGATGTTTTGAACATAGGGCAAACATCCGTCACGCGGAAAACAAGCAGTGAAAATTTGAATTATCCAACGCAAAAACCAAAGAGAATTCTTGAACTAATTATTGAAGCCTCTTCACAACCAGGAGACCTTGTCTTCGACTGCTTCATGGGAAGCGGTACTACGCAGTCTGTAGCCATGAAACTTGGTCGCCGTTTTATTGGTGCGGACATCAATCTCGGTGCAATCCAGACGACTACCAAGCGTCTGCTCTCTGTGGCAAAAGAGTTGGAAAACAGCCAGACCGGTATGGGATCGGCCGATGACACGAAATACACCGGTTTCGAGGTCTACAACGTCAACAACTATGACTTCTTCCGCAACCCCGTGGAAGCCCGTGACCTGCTGATCGCAGCGCTGGAGATCCAGCCGTTCCCGCAGAGCGATATCTGGGACGGTGAACTGGATGGCAGGATGGTGAAGATCATGCCAGTCAACCGCATTGCCACCAAGGCAGACTTGAAGGAGCTTCTTGCGAACCTTCCGTATAAAACCTACGAGAAGCGCAAGGAAGAAAATCCGAATCAGCCCGTGGAGCGCATCACCATCGTCTGCATGGGACACGAGCCTGACCTGAAGGGGGCAATGGAGCAGGAACTGACCGATTATAAGGTAGACATCCAGATCATGGACATCCTCCGCGATAAGGCAGACCTTCAGCTGAAGCGCGACTCCGAGGCGGAGATCGTCCGGGAAGGCGGCAAGCTGGTCATCCGTGCGTTCTATCCGATGAACCTGATGCAGAAGCTCTCCCTCCAGAAAGAGTACGTGGAGGACTGGCGTCAGATGGTCGATTCCGTTATGATCGACTGGAACTACGACGGCGTGGTGATGCAGCCTGCCGTGACCGATGTCCCCGGCAAGAGTGAACTGGTAAAGGGTATCTACGACATTCCGGAAGGTTCCGGCACCATCAAAGTCAAAATCACCGACCTACTCTCCGAGTCGCTGGAATTGGAGGTGCGTTAAATGCCCGCAGGATTTGATCCGAATTTTTCCTTCAACGAGCAGCTGTGGTATTACTACTCTACGAACCGAGGAAAAATTCGCTCCCGTTATAATGACCTCACGAGAAAATTCCTCGCCTACAACGACGGCGAGGAGAATCCCCACGCCTTCCTGCGGAAGCCGCAGTTTGAGGCGTTGGAGATGTATGTTTTTGTGAAGGAATTCATGAATAACAAGCAGGTCTATGAGATGTTTGACGACTGGCGTCACAGACGGGATCACTTCTCCGATGCGTCCTATTATTCCATTGGTAAGGGCGGTCAGATTCGACTCTTTGACGCCCCGACTGAAAAGCAGACCGACACGCTCTTCAAGCAGATGAAGAAGTACCGTGAGAGCTATCCAAACTATATCTACGCACTTACGATGGGACTTGGAAAAACCATCCTCATGGCCACCTGCATCTTCTATGAATTCCTGCTTGCGAAAAAGTATCCGAGGGACAAGCGTTTCTGCCACAATGCGCTGGTCTTCGCACCGGATAAGACCGTCCTCCAGTCGCTCCGTGAGATCATGACCTTTGACAAAACGAAGGTCGTGCCGCCGGAGTATGCCCGTGTGCTCGATTCCAACATCAAATTTCACTTTCTTGACGAGGCCGGAACGATTCTGCACACTATCGACGATTCGGATTTCAATATTATCATCTCCAATACGCAGAAGATCATCGTGAAGAAAAAGCGCAAGGAATCCACGCCTACGGAGACACTCTTTGCCGGAACCGGATCGCTGCTTTCTGCCGTATACGGTGCAGACAACGATGATGACGATGCGTGGGATGACACCACGCTGATGGACAACCAGCGTTTCAAGAAGCTCTGCCGCCTGCCGCAGCTCGGCGTCTATGTCGATGAGGCGCATCACCTTTTCGGTGCAGATTTGGAAAAGCAGATTAGGTCGAGCGGAGCCAATAAGACCAGCCTGCGCGACACCATCAATCTGCTTGCGGAAAACACATCTATTGTGGCCTGCTATAACTACACCGGTACACCGTATGTCAAGAACCAGCTTCTACCGGAAGTCGTCTACGCATACGGTCTGCGTGAATCTATCTGGAACGGCTTCCTGAAAGACGCTGATCCCATCGGTTTTGAAAATGTCAAGAATGAGGAGTTTCTGACCGCAGTAGTGAGAACCTTCTGGGAACGGTATGGCGGAAAGACCTACGAAGGACTGAATCCGAAACTCGCTATCTATGCTTCCGGCGTAGAAGAGGCGGCAACGGAAGTCAAGCCGGTTCTGGAGAAAATCCTGGCTGACCTCGGCATTCCTGCCTCAAGGATTCTGCTGAATGTCGGCGATGCGAAGTACACGAAAAACGATGACATCAGAGATTTCAACAATCTCGATGTTCCCAGCTCGGAAGGAAATGAAAAGCAGTTCATTATTCTTGTTGAAAAAGGCAAGGAAGGTTGGAACTGCCGTTCTCTCTTTGGCGTGGCTCTTTTCCGTAGTCCAAAGTCGAAAATATTTGTTCTCCAGGCTACGATGCGCTGTCTCCGTGCAATCACAGACGAGCGCTTGACTGCCGCTGTATTTCTCTCCAAGGAAAACTACGACACTCTGGATGATGAGCTCCACAAGAACTTTAATATGGAGATCAAAGACATCAAGAATCCATCCAAGGATGACCGACACAAATACCAGGTACGGGTGCTTCCTCCTCCGAGAACAATCACGCTCAAGCGGGTATGGCACGAGTATACGATCCACGAAAAGGAATACTCCGAGCCGGTAGATTTCAAGCTGGCAGATGCGGACTTCTCCAAGTATGCCAGCATCATGTACGAGAGAGACAGCCTCGCCCTTGACACCTCTGTTAAAGAGAAGAATATCGACCATTTCAAGGAGAATATGCGTTATAGCGAATTTTCTCTCGCCGGAGAAGTGGCCCGTTATCTTAATATTTCCTGCATCCTCGCCGCCAGAATTCTTCGAGAATCCGTTGACGGGATCGATACGGTTCTCGAGGCGGTCAACCGCTATAACGCTGTTTTGGATGACTATATTATCCCTGCCGTATTTCATGCGCTGTTTGATGTCACTTCGGAATTGAAAACTGAGGACAAAGAACTGGTGCTGCTGCACGAGCCGAAGGATGCCGGATACTATGAGTTCTCCGCAAAGGATGACCTCGTGCTTACAAATCGTTATCCCGGTTTTAAACCTGAAGAAATCGCAAAGAGCTTCCACGCCGACACCTATTGTTTTGACTCAAAGCCGGAGAAGGAATGCTTCATGCAGTATATTACAAGCGGCAAAGTTGCGGAGGTGTACTTCACAGGTATGTTCACCTCCAATCAGGGCGATCTCTCTGTCCATTACTATGACCCGGAATCCGGCAGAATCCGCCAGTATTATCCTGACTTCCTTGCGAAGATGACAGACGGCTCCTATCAGCTTATCGAGGTCAAAGGTGACAACAAGATTGATGATACTGTGGTTAAGGCAAAGCAGACAGCTGCTGAAGAGATGGCTGTGGCAAGTGGTATAAAGTATCTCATGTATGCTGGAAGTCAAATCATGAGTTCTCACATTTTGGACGATTCGGAATCCGTTTATCCCCGTACTATAAGTTGCCAGCAATCATGAAGTGCCACGCAAAGATGTCAAATTATTATATCTCAAGCCCTTTTTGTAGTTTTGCACTTGCGGTTTGCTTATTCTTGTCGAAGGCGTGGGTATAGATATCCAGCGTGGTGGAGGGCTGGCTGTGGCCGAGGATGCCCGCTACCGTGGCCACATCCGTGCCGCCCGCAATCATCAAGCTGGCGGCGGTGTGCCGGAGAGAATGGACGTTCAGCTCCTGCGGCAGGCCGTTCTTCTTGAGGATCAGCTTGAAGCGGTAGGTAAAGGTGGTGGGCGTCATGGGGAGCTGCGCTCCTTGACGGCGGAACAGGAAGTCATCAGCGGTCAGCTGCCGCTGGTCATAGGTTTCGGTGA
>ERZ506917.702-NODE-702-length-12183-cov-6.148664_pt1 | contig 12183 bp, 8 predicted proteins | sample MGYA00512904_ERZ506917 | MGnify/ENA metagenome assembly ERZ506917 | reverse complement strand
TTAGCGCGGAAATAAGTGTCGATTTCGGCACTTGTTTGAATGCCCGGAAAACGAACCAAGAGCCTCTGTCGATGCCCGTTTTGGGTGTCGGCAGAGGCTCTTTTTTTATGACATATTCAAAATAGCGGACAGCAGCTCTTGAACCTGTTGCCGGTATTCCGGCTTTATATCCGAAATACGTCTGGCAAGCGCAAGGGCTTCCGCTTCTGGCGCGTCAGTCCCAAAAATAATTCGGTCTGCGCTGACGCCGAGCAAACGGCAAAGACGCTGCAAGGCTTCGAGAGAGATACCGGAAGCACCACGCTCAATAGCACTCAGGTGATTCGGCGTCATGCCAAGCATTTCTGAGAGCGTGTCCTGCGTATAGCCCGCCTGTTCTCTTGCCACTTGAATATTGCCGCCGATTTCAATATTGATGTCCTTCTTCTCTCGCATAGCCTCACCACCTTTGCATTTAGTGTACCTAACGGCGGTGTCATTATCCACGGTACACCGTCGTTGATTTTACTAACGACAATGCGTTGACTGTCCGTGATGAGGGTGATAGAATGGAGTTACCTACCAAAAGAGTGAAAGAAGGGGTGTCATGTCGCGCATTATTGAGTTTAGAAAGTCTGCTCAAAAAGCTGAAAAGCAATCCGTTCAAGGCAAGACTTGTGCGTTTACCGGTCATAGACCGCAGAGTCTTCCGTTCGGCTTTGATGAATCCGATAAGCGTTGTACTTCTTTGAAGTCTGTTATGCGGGATCAGATTGTAGCACTCATCGAGAACGAGGGCGTCACGCATTTTATTACCGGCATGGCTCTTGGCGTCGATATGTACGCTGCGGAAATTGTACTCGATTTGAAATCAAAATACCCTCACATTACTCTGGAAAGTGCAATCCCTTGTGAGACACAAGCGATCAAATGGTCTGTGGCTTCACGGGAACGGTATTATAATATCGCGGCAAAGTGTGACAAGGAGACCATGCTGCAACGGGAGTACACGCCGGACTGCATGGACAAGAGAAATCGGTACATGGTCGATCACGCCGATTATATTCTCGCAGTATGGAATGGATGCCCCAGCGGTACCGGGAACACCGTGAGATATGCCCACAAAAAGGGCAAATCTATCATCGTTATCAATCCGGTTTCCCTTGATGTCACGCGGGAATAAGGCAAAAATCCCACTCCTGAATCAAGAGTTGTGAAAAACGTGAAGTATTTCCCGATAGTGAATACACATTGCACTACTCGGTGATTATTGGAAACGTGTACGGCGTATGCTGCCCAGTGAACATCTCCACGGAACACATCGAATTTTCACGGCTTCGTAAAACGGAAAGTGTCACCTTATGAACAGTCCCTTGCCGAGAGAAAAATAAATCGCTGGAAACGGGAACGCCCCCGGCACTGTGCGTCTGGCACAGTGTCGGGGGCGTTTTTCCGTGTCTTAGTTATGAGCCAGTTCATTTAGGAGCAGCTTTCGATAGTCCACATCCAAGACGCAGCGATGGAAGTCCATCAGACGGTGTTCGTCGAACAGCTTTTCACAAAGCTTGGTCAGCGGATGATTCATCAGCTTTGCAGAAATGCCAGTCTCGTTGAAAAACCTTGCCCATGTGAAGACCTCTTCTAAATCCTCCTGCCCAAGCGTGGCAGGAATGATGGCGTTGCAGAGACGGACAATGGGGCTGTCCGCAAATCGCTCTGCGACTTCCTCCGGTGTGCATTCATAGCGGTCACAGTCAAAGGAAAGCGCATCCTCAATTTTAAGATAATTTTCGGTTTCATCCCGCGTCAAGGTTATGGTGTAGTCTCCCATACCGGACGGCACATCAATATTCTCCATGACATCAAGTTCGTAACGGGATCCGCCGATGATCGCTTCAAAGGAGAAGGACTGACAGATTACTGCTGGGTTTTTGTCTATCTTGTCCTCATTCAGAAAGGACAGCGGATTATACTCCGTCAGTTCCCAGTCGATTTTTCCTCTCTCTGTTTGCTCGGCAATCTGCTGGATCAGATGTTGTTCTTCTTCGTGCAGATTTTCATTGTACAACATGATACACCTCCGTTTTCTGATTGTCGTTTTTTTGGGGGGCCTGCTCTATGTTTCCGAAGAGACTGCCGTTTGTATCATCATTCCTTGGCTGAGGGCAGACCTTCGTAAAACTTCCTCAGTTCGTCCAAACTGCTTGTCCGATTTTTGATAGGCAGGGAGTCCCATGTAATGTCATGATAGCGTTCCGGCGGCTCGTCCCGCAGTCTTCGGTCGATAATGCAGACAATGCCGGTGTCTGTGAAATTGCGGATCAATCGCCCGATACCTTGCTTGAGCTTGATAATCATTTCGGGAACGCGGACATCCATCAGGGCATCCTTTGCGACGGAACACTTATACTCGATAATTGGATCGGGGACAGGGAACGGAAGCCGGAAAATGATGACATTGGAAAGGCTTTTTCCTTCAATGCTGATACCTTCCCAATATGCGCCCGTCCCCAGAAGCACGGAGTTCGTATCTTCCTTAAACTCATTCAGCACCTTGTCCTGCGACGATCCCGGCTGCTGCATCAGGATTTTGTACGGAAGATTTTTCTCACTGAGAATGGAGTAGACCTCTTCCATGTCGGTCTTCGCCGTAAACAGCACGAGTGCCTTCCCGTTGGAAATGTTCAGGATCTCAAGCAGCCGCTCCACGCCCTTTTCAATGAAGGCTTCGTGTTCCTTGGTCGGATGCGGGAGATCGTCGCAGTAGTAGATCATGGCGTGTTCATCGTATGGATATGGGGAAGGCTTTGGCTCGGATAAGCAGCCGCGATCACCAGCGGGAAAGCCGGTATTGCTGATAAAGTAAGAATACTGTTCTTCCAGAGACCCGCTCGTGGCGTTCGTCAGCGTGGCAGAGGTCAAGATGGTTCTTTCATCACCATTGAAGTATAGGCGGCTCACAATTTCTTTTGTGTTTTTAGGGCAATAGACGAGTTCCGTGTTGCTGCCGTGCTGCTCAATCCAGATCAACATATCATCTATCCGGTCAAGAAGCTCCGAAAGGGACTCGCTGACCGCATCCAGATCGTCAGAGGCAGCAAAGGAACGGTTGTTTCTGAAATCCATGCTGGAATAAATCTGAATGCTGGACGAAAGGTTGTGTATGGCGGCGTTCATCTCGGTAAGCAGTTCAATCGCACTGCCGCTTTGGTCAAAGAAAAAGCGGTCAGCGTAGCGCATATCCTGATCTGCATCGTCGATCTGCTTTTGAACTTGTGCTTTCAGGCAGTTATAGAAGGCGATGATTGCGCTCTCTGCCTCTCGCTTTTCACCGGACACACTGCTTTGGTCAGAGGGTCGCAGTTCATAGAATGCGCTTTTAATCATTCCAAAGAGCATACCTTGCCCGAAACGCTCCGTTGTGGCACTCCGCACCTTATCATCCAAGTTGTGCGCTTCATCCACGACAAGCAGATCAGCGGCGGCGTTAATCAGCCCGTCCTGACCGCGCCGGAGCTTCATGAGATGCTGGGTGAGAAAGTCCTGATTGCACAGAACAACGCCCTCCGTATACTTTAATGCTGCGCGGACATTGTAATACTTGCACTTCTTTTCACAGGAGCCACAATTCTTCATGCTGAACCGCTGCACGTTTACCTTGTCCCAGACGCCTTGCGGCAAAACCTCCGGGAAATCCTTGCGTTCCTCATACTTTTGCTTGATTCCTTCTTTAAGCGCGTCCGGTGGGTCTGCTTTCGGATCACACATATATTCATCTGCGCGTTTGTTGCAGAGATAATGGGTCTGTCCTTTTGCGAGGATGACATCTCTGTTCAGCCCAAGAAGGGGCATTACCGCGTGGACATCGCGCCAGAGCTGTTCTTGAAGCGCAATGGTCGAGGTTGCGATGATGACCGGCTTGTTCATGCGTTTGCTGTACAGCAGCACCGGCACAAGATAGCCAAAGGACTTGCCAATGCCCACGCCAGCTTCAATCGCAAAATGCTGATCGTTTATGAGGGCGTCCACAATCTCAAAAGACATATCCTGCTGCCCTTCACGCATTTCCAATCCATGCTGCGGGGCTTCATCCCAAAAGAAGGTGCTGACTTGCTCACTCATGGAGTACAGCTCTGCTTTTCTGCGCTTTTTCCGTTCCTCCGATGTATTGAATCCAAAATAGAATCTGTTGTCCATCCACATTCCTCCCGGAATAGAAACCAAGGCTATCCGCGTTTCAATTCAATGCTGACGTTTCCGTTCTCGTCGATGGTCAGCGTCATGTGCCTGATGTGCTTCTCATAGAACTGCCGCCGCTCTGCGGGAGACATTTCGATCCTCGTGTTTCGCAGAGCTGCATCAAACATATCGTTGACGTTCAGGTGAACGGAGTTGTCAATCCAGCGGTACATCTCCTTGAACAGTGCGTTTTTCTTGATGTCCTCGCTGTTGCCGGAGTAGAAGTCATCCAGATAGCAGTAGAATATCCCAGATTCTGCAAGTGCTGCCTTCATATCCGGTCCGCATTTTTCCCGCTCAATCATGACAAGGAATCTGGCGTCCGGTAAGGAAGAAATCAGCCCCCAGTAGTCGGAATCGCTTGAGACGATGACGAAGGAATCCACTTGCTTCTGGTAGTGTTCCTGACAGGCTCTTGCGGTGAGCTTGATGTCTACCAGTGATTTGTTCTGCTTGATCCGCTCAATCATGATATGTTCAACGGGGATGCGGGTGTAGTTTTCAAGAATCCGCCATGCCGTAGCGGTGTGTACGTCATCAAAGAGAATGATCGCCGTAATTTTCTGCATGACCTCATAATCAAGGTTTTTGAGCGTGGCGCACAGCTTGTACGGGTCAGAGTTTTCGCAGTCCACTACCAATACGGTCTTCTCACTGTCATCTATGAAGTCGTAGATATTGTTTTTTACAAAAGCCCCTGCATCGGAGACTTTACTGTATTCCGTGAAGGCGTCGCAATGCCATTGATAAAGCAGGGTAGCAAACTTCTTATCATTATAGAGGACATTACCCTCGTCCATCGGTACCCAGTTGATATACATTTGATAGGGGTAGTAGGAGAGACTTGCGTAATAAATATCGGCAGCATCTTTCGTTCCGTCCTCTGTCAAACCGTTTGGCATGATGAACAGCTCTTTTATGTACGCCCAGTTAATCCAGATTGGAAAGAGGCTTTTGCAGTTGTTAATGCGGTCTGAAATCAGCCGGTTGATCTCGATAATGTGGTGGCATAGCTTTGTACTCGACTTTTTGATAAAGCTGATTCCGTCATTTGAAAGCTGCTGCATACTGGATGTTGGAAGGATCTCCGGCATCGAAAGAAGCCCACGGTATTCCATCCGCATGATGTCATTTATTTTCCGGTAATTGCGCTCAATGGCGGTGCGGATGATACATAGATTACGAATGATACGGGCATTTTTATCCTGTTCAAGCCGGTTGTATATCTCTATCTTCGGCGGCTCGTGTTCATTTTGGAAAATACGAAGCGGGACGCCGATCAGGTAAGCGACCTTTGACACAAGCTCATAGGTGCTGTCTTTGTAGGCAATCTGTTCTCCGGCATATTCGATTCCATTCAACATGACTGAATTGCCCATGATCTACTCCTTTCTCGTAGGGGAGTTAAGCGGTCATTACATTGTCCGTCCACATCTCACACTGGCTCATGACAGTCTGGACAGCATCATCCATACCCTCTGGCGGATATTTGTGTTTTTTCAGCAACCTTTTGACCAGGCGGCGCATTCCAGCTCTTGCGCTCTCTTTCTTTTGCCAGTCTATTGTCTGGTTTTTGCGAAGCAAATCTGTCAGTTCTTTCGTGATAGCAATAAGCTCGTCATGCTCGTAAAAGTCCTTGATTGCTTGCGGCTTTGTGAGGGCATCATAGAAAGCAAGCTCGTCCGCTGTCAATCCGAGTTTTTCACCCTCGGCGGCAGCAGCGGCAATGTCTTTCGCCAGCTTGAGTAATTCTTGAATGACTTCCTCGTTGGTCAGCATTCCGTTCAAATAGCGGTTCATTGCGCTCTGAATGATTTCGGAGAACTTTTCAGACTTGACTATATTTGTTCGACGGTAAACAGAGACCTGTTCGGAAATCAGTTTTTTCAGGAGTTCGACTGCAAGATTCTTCTCCTTCATGTTTGCCACTTCTTCAAGAAACTTCGGATCGAACAACGAAAACTCAGTCTGGACATCGGAGAAGAGGTTGATAACACCTTCGCTCTTGATGCTGTGCTTCAAAAGCTCGTTAATGCGCTCATTTACTTCCGGAAGCGTAAACTTCTTTCCGGTACCGCCTGAAACCAAGCGCACGGTCATTGTCCTTACGGACTCGAAGAAAGCAGCCTCCATGCGAGTTTGCTCGTCTACCAAGCTGCTGCACAGCGAAAGTGCCTGCTTGAGAAGCAGGGCTTCTTTGATAAACACATTCTGTGTCTTCTCATGGTCGGGAAGCTCGTACTCTGCAACACTCTTGCCGAGTATGAAGTTCACTCCGCCGCTGATGAGCTTCGCCCTGTCGAGGTCGCTTCCGGTCATGAATTTCTCATAACTGAATCCGTGGAACAAATCTCTGCAAATAGAGAGCTTTTCAAGGAACTTCGGATATGCAGCCTTGCTTACATCTGTATCACCATAGTTCTTCTTGTCTCTGGCAGTATAGTCGTTCATTGCCTGTTTCAGTGCAGCCGCAATACCGACGTAATCGACAACCAAACCGCCTTCTTTATCTTTGAAGACACGATTGACGCGGGCGATAGCTTGCATCAGGTTGTGTCCAGCCATCGGCTTATAGACATACATCGTAGCAAGGGAGGGAACATCAAAGCCGGTCAGCCACATATCCACGACGATGGCGATTTTCAGCGGAGAGTTGTTGTCTTTGAATTTCCGCGCCATATCGTCCTTATGAGCTTTGTTGCCGATAATCTCACGCCATTCTTCGGGATCGTTATTGCCTTGCGTCATGACCACTGCAATCTTTTCCGTCCACGCTGGGCGTAGCTCAAGAATGCGCTTATAAATCTTCATTGCTATGGGACGCGAATAAGCAACGATCATCGCCTTGCCGGTTAGGATATTCTCACGGTAATTCTCGTAATGATCAAGAATGTCATTTACCAAGGAATTGATCGTCTGGTCGGCACCGAGGATTGCTTCCATCTGACCAAGTTCCTTTTTGCTCTTTTCAATGACATACGGATCGGCGTTGTCAGCCATAATGTCATACTCATTATCGATCAGATGGAGGGTGTTCTCGTCGAGTTTCAGGTGAATCACACGGCTCTCGTAGTAGACGGGTCTGGTCGCGCCATCTTCAACAGCCTGTGTCATATCATAGATGTCGATGTAATCACCGAAGACCTCTCGTGTACTGCGGTCTTTTGTGGAGATCGGTGTTCCGGTGAATCCAATGTAGGTCGCATTAGGAAGCGTGTCTCTTATAATGCGGGCAGTGCCGATAACGGTTTTCGCCTCGACTTCGCCGTTGTCCTTCTGCTTGACCACAACCTTCTCATTGAGACCATATTGCCCACGATGCGCTTCATCAGCCATCACGATAATGTTCCGACGCTCCGAAAGAGCTTCGTTGCTTTCTTCAAACTTCTGCATGGTCGTGAAGATTATGCCGTTTGCCTGTCTGTTTGCAAGCAGTTCTTTCAGATTCTTGCGGCTCTCAGCGTGCTGCGGCGTTTGCCGGAGGAAGTCCTTGCAGCGGGCGAATTGTCCGTAAAGCTGGTCGTCCAGATCGTTACGGTCGGTAATGACAACGATAGTGGGGCTTTCTAACGCTTCTTGCAGATAATGAGCATAGAAGACCATAGACAACGATTTTCCGCTGCCCTGTGTATGCCAGAAGACGCCACCCTTACCGTCCGTCACGGTTGCGTGTTTTGTAGACTCAATCGCCTTTTTGACTGCGAAATACTGATGATACCCGGCGAGTATCTTGAAAGTATTCTGTCCATCCACATTAAAGCAGATGAAGTTTTTCACGATGTCAAGGAAGCGGGTCTTCTCAAACAGTCCTACAAAGAATGTGTCAAATGATGCGTGTTGCGTATTCTCATAGCTGCCGTCTGTTGTTTTCCACTCCATAAAGCGGTCTTCGCCGGACGTGATTGTACCAGCCTTTGAAGTGGTCAAGTCGCTCATGACACATACCGCATTATAAATGAACATAGAGGGGATCTCATACATATAGTTCCGGAGCTGGCGGTATGCTGCGGAAGCATCGGTTTCTTCGCGGGACGGAGACTTCAACTCCACAATGACGAGTGGGAGACCATTGACAAAGAGAATCACATCTGGTCTTTTTTCGGAGTTCTCAATGAAAGTCCATTGATTCGCAACTGTGAACTCGTTACTGGCAGGATTTTTGAAGTCTACAAGGTAAACAAGGGTAGAGCGTTCTTCACCCTTGTCATAGTATTTTACCGGGACTCCGTTTTGGAGGTAGTCCATAAAGACCATGTTCTTCTGCAAAAGCGTTCCGGTTTCAAAGTTCTTGAGCTTATAGATTGCCTCCGTCAGAGCGTCCATAGGCAGGCTCTTGTTGATCCGCTGCAAGGAAGGTAGCAGAACATCCTCATAAAGCGGCGAGTGATAATCGCGCTCCACGTCCGGTCCATAGATATAGTTATAGCCCAGTTCTTCATTGAGAAGCTGCAAGACAGCGTTCTCGTAATTTGATTCTGTAAAATATCCTGCCATAGTTTGTCACTCCCTTTTACGCCAGACTCGCCCCGAACTGATCCAGCGTGTTTTCTGCATCTCTGTCAGTGACGGGCTTATTCATCGCTTTTTCAATTAGGTTTAGAAGGCTTTTTGCTCTGTCGATGAAATAGCCATTGAAGTCATCTGCCTTCAATTCTGCATAGTTGATAAAGTGCGATTCCACCCGTGCTTGCAACTCATTCTCGGTCAGTCCATCAACCTTCTTTAGAATTGCCCCCAGATACTCACTCGGCGCATTTCCGCCAATCGAGCGGTTGGTGGCTGGAAGGATCGGGGTCTTGTTAATGATGGAATTATACCGTTCGCGCTTGATGCCCATTTTCTCGCAATATGCTTCGGGGAATATATGGTGAATATCCGGAGACTCAAGCATACTGTTTACAATGTCAATCGTCGTGTTGTTCATAAAGTCACGACACTTCTCCTTGTAAAGAAGAGCCATTATACCTTTATATGCCGCGCTCAAGCGAGTTTGAAGGGTTAGCAGCCGCGTAGAAGAAAAGACTGCGCTGTTAATCGTGTGCATTGCATTCGGACGTCCATTGACCTCTTCAACCATGTCCTCAATGTCATAGGCATAGCGGGTTTCGTTCGCACCGCCATACATCTCACCCAAAATCCCGCACCAATACCACCGAGAAAGAGATTTGATTGTGTTTGGCTCATTGCATTTGGATTTTCCGAGAACAGCGCAGATTGCCGCAAGTGGAATCAACTGCGTTGTATAGGGCAAATCTCTTTGACGGAAAACGCACTGATCACGAAGAAGAAACTCCTTTGCGATTTTGAACCCAGACAGCACTGCATCCCGGTTCGCTATGTACGATTCATAAGGAAGTCCCAGAACATCTTTCTTTTTGCAGGAGATTGTGTTTGTCTTTCCAGACTGCTTGTTCAAATAGCTTGTATAGAGACAAACCGTTGTCAGGAAGGTAGTCTCATCAATCCCATCGAACAGGTCTGTTCTCAGCGTGTCACCGAAACCGCAAATTGTATTTCGACACTGCACCCAGTCTTTTCTCAGGTCAAAGTCTCTTGTGGCATAAGTTGCGGTAACAAGCTCAAACACCGTGAGAGGAACACCGCCAGTATTGACGTTCTCAAACACCTTGCACACTGCCTCTCGCGGCGTGGACTTGTCCAGTGTAATCACAGGCAGCTTATACCCGGAAATTGTATTCAGCACATCCGCTTGGAAACGCTTGAACTCGTCCATTGCTTCCGGCTTCATTCCGTAGTGCGTCATGTAGCCCATGAACCAGTCCATAACTGCGTTGCTGTCGAATACGATATTGACCGGAAACAGCTTGTTCTCGTATTCATATTCTCTGGTGGAGAGATCGAGCTTCACATCCCGGTCAAAGTTCTCTTTAATCTTACGGTCTTCGGGGATGGAGAGGACAGCATCAAAACGATCCTCATCATCGTCGAGGCACTTCTCCATTGAGAGATAGTAATAACGCTTAATAGCCTTGCCTTTTTCTGTTTTGGTCGAGACCGGCTCTTTAGAGGATGTTGCCTGATAAATTGAAGTAAGCCGCTGCTGACCATCGAGAATCAAATGCTCCGGCTTCACAGAAACGCCTTTTACGCCCGTAATTGTACGGTATTTGAATTGGATGTCCGGATTGCCGTATTGCAGCCGCATGATGGCACCCATAGGATAACCCTGTGATAAGCTGGCGATAATGCCTCTAATTCGGCTATCATCCCAAGTCCAGTCGCGCTGAAACTCCGGCAACTGCATTGAGCCGGACTTAACTTCCGCTAAAAGCTGACTTAGGTTTGTATCAAGAGATTGTGGTGAAATAATCACGTCTGCGCCTCCTTCATTGAGTCTTACTGATCGGACGAGCCCAGTCTGCTTTCCAAATCTGAAATATCACTGCGTATGGAAGAGATGTCCGACTCAATATCTTCGATTCTCGAAGTTAATGTTATCTGCTGAAATTGAATATCCTCGATCTGCGCGTATAAGCCACGCATTGCCAAAATTAGCTCAACCATCAGCCCCTTGTCATCAAGGGAGAGAAGGCGTTCTTTTTCAGTCTGTATCTTTTGAGCCTCCTGTTGAAGCCGCTCTTCCTCACGAGCTGCTTCTGCTGCGGCTTTCTCAAGACGAAGCCGTTCCTTTTCAAGCCGCTTTTTCTGGCGCTCGTCTTTGCTTCTTTTCAAGCTCTCCTGAACTTTATCAAACATGGTATATCCTCCATATCAGGTAAACGATAATTTAGCGGCTTAGAGCTGGATGGCAGAGACATTGATCTCTCCGGACATCAACTTTGGAAGAAGGGTATCTCTTAGTATGGACAGCCGTTTATTTTCCGCTCTATTAGAATAAATCTGCTCAAGAAGTGGTGAAGCAATGGTATTAAACCCAGCTAACTCTTCTTCCGATGGTAGAACAACAGGGTATGTCATAATCTGCTGCTTATCTCCACGGGGCATTTTCGTTCCTTTCGATCCAGCAACCATAAATGCGAAGAACTTGTCGGCATATAGAGTGCTGAATAGGTACGCCGAGTAACACGGCTGACTTGGCGTAAAGCAAAGAACATCGGTTGAGCAGCCACAGTTGTCCTCACAGTAGACAATCTTCTTAAAGTAAGGACGAATGTTGGAAATCAACGTATCACCTTTATGGCAAGCGGTTGTCTGTGATGTAGTTGGTAGGCTTGTCGCCTCGGTTGAACCAGCTTTTCCCGACAGCATATTTTCCGTTGAGAAGTAGGTTCTGACGTTCAACTCAGAGACAGCTACTTTGTCTGTTGAATATGAGCAAATATCCGAGAGGACTCCCTGATTTACTGCCAAAATGTCATTGCTGAACCGCCCTTGATATATCGTTTGCAGGAGATCAGCTAAATTATCGTTTAGCTTTTGGTTGTTCTCAATTTTATCATCCAGTGATGAGAGAACAGCGGCTATCCGTTTCTGGTTGTTCAGATCCGGTAAGGCGATTTCGACCTCTCCAAGAAGTTTCGTATTGATAGAAGGCATGGTCGCGCCTACTGCAATATTCCGAACAAACTGCTTGGTTTCTTCTAAACAGAAATAATAATATAGGTACAGAGAATCAACCAGTTCAGTTGGGCGGACTCGTAAGCAACGTCCCGAGAACATCCATCCGTCGTGTGATTTATCAACATAGGAACAGCGGTCAACAGACCCAACTCGGCTGAATACAATATCGCCAGTTGAAAGAGTATACTTAATCAACCGCGCTTTATCGCTGTCGGAAACTCTGGGGAGATTTTGCTCGGTGAATACTCGGTTCCCAAGATGTTCAACAGTGACAATAGGGGTTCCGGTTTCAACGTAGTCTTCTTTGTGGAGTTGGCTTCCGAACGGACCTGTCTGTATGTCTGCGATGGTTTTAAGTTGCGTAATCCTCATTTTCATCCCATCCTATCCAATGTATTTTCTATGTGCCAGCTTCACATTCTG
>ERZ506917.699-NODE-699-length-12205-cov-8.505844_pt1 | contig 12205 bp, 7 predicted proteins | sample MGYA00512904_ERZ506917 | MGnify/ENA metagenome assembly ERZ506917 | reverse complement strand
GCGACTATCGCAGGGTCCATGTGGTGTCCTGCCAGGATACGGACATCACCCCCACCGGCTTAGGCGCTTACGCCAGCCGCCAGACCTACATGGAGGGCTTCGCCATCGACCAGACCGGGCGGCTCCTGCGGCAGAAAATACTGGCCTATGCCGCCGAGATGCTGGGCTGTTCGGCGGAGGAGCTGGACATCGTGGAGGGCAATGTGGTCCGCAAGGACAGCGGCGCGGTGGAGATGGATCTGTCCCATCTGGCCATGACCGCCCAGTATAACCCGGTCCACTCCGAGCATATCACGGCGGAGAGCACCGCCACCATCCGCTCCAACGCCTATTCCTTCGGCTGCACCTTCGCAGAGGTGGAGGTAGACATTCCCATGTGCAAGGTAACGCTGAAACGCATCATCAATGTCCATGACTGCGGCAGCCTCATCAACCCCGCCTTGGCGGAGGCACAGGTCCATGGCGGTATGTCCATGGGCATCGGCTACGGCCTTTCCGAACAGCTGCTGTTCGACGAAAAGACCGGCAAGCCCCTGAACAACAATCTGCTGGACTACAAGCTGTCCACCTTTATGGATCACCCTCATCTGGAGGCGCAGTTCGTGGAGAATCCCGAGCCCACCTCCCCCTTCGGCACGAAGGCGCTGGGCGAGCCGCCGGCCTGCTCCGGCGCACCGGCCATCCGCAACGCCATTCTCAACGCCACCGGCGTGGCCATTGACCAGAACCCCATGAATGCCCACATCCTCTTCCGGCGCTTCAGCGAAGAGGGACTCATTCAGGACTGAGGAGGGACGAGCTATGTATGATATGTTGGCACTGTACGAGGCCAAGAACGTACAGGACGCGGTGCGCCTGCGGCTGGAGCATCCCGAGGCGCAGATCATCGCCGGCGGCACCGACGTGCTGGTGCAGATGCGCGAGGGCAAGCGGGCCGGAAAGGCGCTGATCTCCATCCAGAAGTGCGATGAGATGCGGGGCGTCTCCATCGACGCCGAGGAGAATATCCGCATCGGCAGCCTGACCAGCTTTACCCACATCACCAACGATCCCATCATCCAGCAGTACATCAACGTGCTGGGCGAGGCGGTGGATATGGTGGGCGGCCCCCAGATCCGCAACGCCGGTACCATCGGCGGCAACACCTGCAACGGCGTGACCTCCGCCGACTCCGCCTCCACGCTTCACGCGTGGGAGGCCATCGTGGAGATCACCGGCAAGAACGGCGTGCGCCGCGTACCCATCAAGGACTTCTACATCAAGGCGGGTACGGTGGATCTGCGGGTGGAGGACGGCGAGATCCAGACCGCCATCCTCATCCCCAAGACGTCCTACGACCGGACGTGGGGACACTATATTAAATACGCCATGCGCAACGCCATGGATATCGCCACGCTGGGTACCTCTGTCAACGCCCGGCTCAGCGCCGACGGCAGGACCTTCGAGCGGGTGCGTATCGCCTTTGGCGTGGCCGGCCCCGTGCCTATGCGGGCGGAGAGTGCGGAGGCGTTCATCAACGGCAAGGCCGTGACGCTGGAGAACATCGAGGAATTCGGCCGCAGGGTGCTGGAGGATATCCATCCCCGCGATTCGTGGCGCGCCAGCAAGGCGTTCCGCAGCCATATCGCCGTGGAGAGCGCCAAGCGGTGCCTCATCGAATCTGTGAAGCTGGCGGGAGGTGTGCTGTAATGGCGAAGAAGCAGTATCAGCTGGTGACCTGCACCATCAACGGCAGGGAAGTGGAGCAGATGGTGGATGTGCGCGCATCCCTGACCGATATGCTCCGCAACGATTTCAGCCTGACCAGCGTGAAAAAGGGCTGCGAGGTGGGCGAGTGCGGCGCGTGCAACGTGCTCATCGACGGCGAGTGCTTCAACTCCTGCCTGTATCTGGCGGTGTGGGCCGAGGGCAAGCATATCACCACGCTGGAGGGACTGATGGGCCCCAACGGCGAGCTGTCCGACATCCAGCAGGCGTTCATGGAGGAGACGGCCATCCAGTGCGGCTTCTGCATCCCCGGCTTTTTGATGTCGGCGGTGGAGATCCTGGATCGCGGCGTGCTGTACAGCGATGATGAGCTGCGCAAGCTGCTCAGCGGCCACCTGTGCCGCTGCACCGGCTATGAGAACATCTTCAAGGCGGTGAAAAAGACCATGCTGCGCCGTCTGGGCAAGCTGGACGACCCGTTTTTGAATACCTGAGAATCAGAAAACAGCGCCCTGAGCCGTAAGGCTCGGGGCGCTGCTTATCGTAGGGGAGGTTCTTACGGGTTGACGGGGATGGTCAGATCACCGAAGCGGCTTTGGGCTGTTTCAGCCATATTTTTTTGCATTCAATTTCCCATGATAGCGGAGAATTGGGTACCTGGACAGCGGAGCCTACCACAAATTCTCTGGCTGCGCCTTGGGAGTGCAATGGTTCCAGCAGCGCAGACTCTGGATAGACCGCTCCACTGAACCAGCCCCAGAAATGCTTATTTTTTCGACTGGACACCCCAAGACGGTGTACCAGATCATGTGGGATTTGTTGAAAAGGTGGAGAATGGGCTGCTCTATTTGAAAACATCGCTTAAATAAAATGAACTAATAATTTGAGAAAGTGTACCCTTGCAAAGGTCGAAAAGAAGTGAAGTTTTGTCTTAGAATAATCGTGTTTTCCCTTGCAAATTCTGGATTTTTGTGTATAATTTAAAGTGTATCATTGCAAATTGAATCTTCATAAAAATTTGCAAAGGTACACCTTATCAAAATTCAAAAGGGGGGAATGGGCTCGGCTCTTATGAAGAATTGGGAGCGTGTGCCTGAAGTACAATGAAAAGAAAAACGAAAATGAAAGGGGTTCTCTCGTGTCTGTTGGCGTTGGTGTTGGTGTTTTCAATCACACCAAGCGCATTTGCTGCCGAAGAACCGGCATGGGATATTTCTCGTTCCAAAGCTGCAACGGCATTGAACGAAAATAACGAATCTACTGTTACGCTCTCGCTTCCAAGTGCGGAGGAAAATCTCAACAGCGATGTCGTTTTCGTATTGGACGGTTCTTCTTCTGCAGATACGGCGGTAGTGAAAGATTCACTTAAGCTTTTGGAGGAGCTGAAAACTGCCACGGAGAACAGCGGTGCAGCTGTGAATGTATGTGTTGTCAAGTTCAAACGGCAGGCTTTCAAGTCTGATTGGTACGACCTTTCCAATAACTTTGATGCTATTAAGAATGCTATGAAAACCAAATATTCCGGAGGTACCAATATCCATGCCGGTCTTCTTGCGGGCAAGGAAGCCTTGGATCGGCATGACGGTGTATCGGCAGACAGAAAGCACCTGATCCTAATTTCGGACGGCTCCACCTATCTGTACAGCAAGGACGGCAACTGGGCGAGCGACACGCCGTTTACCCGTTCTTACTATCCGAAGGAGTCTTACAATGGTGCCGCCGGTGGATTCTGGGATAACGCAACGTACGAACCCAATAATTATCCAGAGGTCAATGTCGCTCGACCTAAAACCACATCTGACGTGGCCGCTTGGCAGAACTATCTAAACGATGTGAAGGCCAGAAATGAGACGGTAAACAGCGAGGGTAAAACCGGTGATGATTATGATTATCACTGCAACTATGATTTGAACTTTAATCAAGGCAAGCCAAGCGCTGATTTCAAATCTCAGCCTTGCGAACCTCGGACTGCAAACAACCGGGATATGGCGTTCTACTATGCAAATGAAGCATGGAATGCAATAAAAAATAGCGGCTATCACGCCTACTCGATTGCTACTGCGGATGGATTGGCAGGAGCAGGCAATGCTGACGATTCTCACTGTTTCATGAATTACCTGAATGGCGGCGCAAGCCTTGATTTTGACGCTATCAAGAAAGAGATCATCTACGCCGTTGGTGCAGGTTCCCAAGTTGAAGATAAGATGGGCAGTGAATTTGACTTGGTTCCTGGCACTTTTCAGTTGACGGTTGGAGGCAAGGCGCTAACTTGTATTCAAAACGGCAACGCTTATTCGTTTGGGGATGATGCAAAGTCTGACCGCTTTGTTATTATCTACAATGAAGGTGATGATAGTTTCACCTGGACAATTAACGAAAATGTGTCGAATTTTGCACCGGTTCAGCTTTCGTATAAGGTGAAATTGATGAATTCATCAACTACGGCTGGTACATACGAGGTGGCAACCAATGAATATGCGAGACTGACACCTAAAGACTCAAATGGAGTAGTTGGACAAACAGTAGAATTTGACATACCTAAAGTAATCTATACAATCTCTAAACAATCCTTGTCTTATGACGCCAATGGTGGAACTGGTACAATGGAGTCTATAACCGGCGAGGTAGGAAGCAAAAGTGTTATCGAGCAGAACGGTTTTGCTCGGAGTGGACACACCTATACCGGCTGGAATACACAGGCAGATGGCAAGGGTACTGCTTACAAACCGGGCGATATTTTTACATTGACTGACAAAGATACCGTGCTTTATGCTCAGTGGAGTAAAAACAGTGGTAGCGCTGGCACTGGTACAAACGGAACAGCCAAACCAACTGATTCTCCGAAAACCGGTGATAATAGCAACCTTGCCTTATGGTTTGCCCTGCTGTTTGTCAGCAGCGGTGCAGCCATCGGCACAACGGTTGTAAGCAGAAAGAAAAAGTACAACAGATAATTGAATAGTGTTCCCTTGCTCCATCTTCCGAGCGAGACAAAAGCGTCGTAGAGGGCAGGTGTTCGTAAAACAGTGTTAGCCAAATAACACGAAATGAGCATCTGTCAGACGGGATTGGTCAACGAAAAAACACGCCATATTCAGCTTCAAAGGCTGAGTATGGCGTGTTTTTCTGTTTATTTGCGTTTCCGTTTCCCTTTTCCGTGCGGCTGGTATGGCCGTGCCTTGCCACGCTGGTTAGTTGGGCTTTTCATGTGTTTGGACAACTTTAACACTTCGATGAGATTGATAAATTGCTCCTTGGTAATGGCGTCGTAGTCAATGAACCTTTGCGCCATGTTGTTTCATTCGCACATTACGCCCGGAACTGCATGACACCAAAGAATTCAAATGCCATGAATGTGCCCAGCTTCTGTCTGCTTGTGTTTTCATTACTTTGCAAAAATGGGATGAGGGGATAGGCGTGGGATGCCGAAGACCATCACGCTCTATTCTTTTCTCGGCAGGTAAAACTTGCGTGAGACTATCTGGCGGCGCTGGCTTGTCCGGTGAAGCACAGCACTTTCCGGGGCTGCACCCCTATTTGCCGGGCCTTTCCGCTTGCGTCTCCCTTTTTTCAACTTTCCTCACCACCTCCGGCGGGAGCTGCTTCAGCAGCTTCTCAGCCTTGCGGCAGCGGGATTCCAGCGCGGAGATGTGGGCGCGCTGCTGAAAGCTGAAATTACGCTCCTCTCGCAGCTCGGCTTGCAGATCGGCGACCTCCTTCTCGCTGTGTTGCTGCCGGTGCTGGGCGGCAGCGGCGACCTCTCGCAGCCGTTGAGTCTCCGCTTGAAACGACTCTACATCCGGCAGCAGCTGTGCCAGCAGCGCGGCGGCCTCCTCGCGCTTCTTTCCTGCGTTCAGCACGTTGATGCCAGTCAGTGCCGTTTCCAGCTGCTCCAGCTTGGCGTCCATAGCTGTGACCTTCTTGTACCACTGGGGCGTCAGATGCCTGCGCCTTGTCTCTACGGCAGGTGTGCCGCGCTCCAATTCCGGCCAGCGTTCCGCCATGCAGGCGTAGAAATCATCCTGCCAGCGGATCATGTTCTTCTTGTTGCCGAGAATTTCTTTTGCGGACAGGCGGTTGTCCTTCGTCAGCGGCACAAAGCACAGGTGCATATGGGGTGTCGTCTCATCCAGATGTACCACAGCGGAGATGATGTTCTCCTTACCGACGCGCTCTTTTAGGAATGTGAACGCCCGCGTGAAATACTCCGGCATCTCCGCCGCGTGTTCCTGTGCAAACTCCGGGCTGACCGTCACCAGCGTGTCCACGAACTTCACGCTGTCCTTCCGGACGCGGCAGCCTGCCATCCTGATGCGGTGCCTGATCTCCTGCTCGTAGCTCCAGCGGGGCGTCACCAAATGAAAGTTCTGCGGAGTGCGGCTTTGGTCAATGTCGGGGTTGCTGATGTAGAAATCCTTCGTCCGTTCGTGGTGTGCGCTCAACGCCTTGGACGCGCCGCCCTTGTGCTTTGCAAATCGTAAAATGGCGTATGCCATGATGACCTCCTTGTCTTTGTAGGCGCGGGAGCAGGAGGAACGGAGAACACCCGTCACGGCTCTCTGAAAAAGTGCGCCCGACAGATGCCGGTAACGGCATCTGTCGCTCTTCTTTTTCGGCCCGGTCAGAAATGGGCGAGGACTCCCGTCCTCGCCCATTTCCTCCCGTCCCCCGCCGTGACGGGTATAACACACTAGACTTTGTCCCAAAGTCGTGTGCCAGCCGTTCCCTCTGGACTCCCTCTGCGGTGTACGGTATGTCCGGTAATGTACGGTATTTTCGGGGTAGGGCCTGCCCCTCTATTTACCGTACATACCGTACACTACCGTACACCGACCCACCGCAGCAGGAGGGTCTTCCCCTCCTTGCTGCGGCGGGTCCTGTAGCGGATATCGTACTTTTGAAGCAGAATATCATGCTTGGCATTCAGCCTCCGCACGATCCAGTTAGGCGTAAAGCCCCCGCTTTGCAGCTGCTGTGCCAGCTCCGTGGCTGTCCCGTGCCATTTGGGGTACTCCGCTGTGACCAATCGGCTGATGGCCTCCAGCAGCGGATCGGGCGGCTCCTGATATGGTGCTGTTTCCCTTTCCACCAACTCCCAGTACAGGCAGGCGGGATCAAAGCACAGATGCAGCCGCATATCCGGCTGATCGCGGCCTGTTACGTCTAATACCGCATCCGCACCGGTGCGCCTGTCCTTGTGGAGGATCAGCGCACCATCCGCCGCGCCCATCAGACCGTTGGTGCCGGAGATGGTATGGAATACATCCTCCGCGCTCTCTTTGCGGGTGTGGTGTACCAGCACCAGCGTAATGCCGTGGGCGTCTGCAAAGGTTTTCAGCTTTGCCAACGTGTCATAGTCGGCAGCGTAGCTGCAGCTGTCAGGCGTCCGCCCACGGACACGCTGGAGGGTATCGATGATGACCAGAACGGTATCGGGATAGTCCATCAGGAAGCCTTCCAACTGCGCCAGCAGGTTCTCATCCAAGGTGTCGGATAACACGGAGAGTATGAGGTCGGGACTATCCTGCTCTGTCATTTGGACGAGCCGCTTCTGCAAGCGATCGAGGGTGTCCTCCAAGGCCAAGTAGAGCACTGTGCCAGGATGAACGGAACAGCCAAGAAATGTACCGCCTGTGCTGACCCGATAAGCCATCTGCAAAACGAAGAAGGACTTGCCGACCTTGGGCGCACCGGCGAGGAGGTATGTCCCCACCGGCAGCAGCCCTTCGATCACAGCCGGTTTGACAGGAAACCGTATCTCCATCAGCTTCGGCATAGAGACTATAGGCATCCCGCCAGACGACTTGTTCTTTTCCTCTGTAAATGGTATACTGTCATTGCGTGTAAGCGCGAACGGCTGCTCCCCATCTGGTGCAACAGATGGAATCGGGGCAGTCGTTTCCTTTTCAGTCCCCATTGACACCTCCGGTGTTCTGCTCGATCCACTCAACGAGCTTATCCTTCGGCACCAGCAGCCGCTTGCCGATCCGCAGCGTGGGGAACGTGCCGGTGTTGAGCAGCTGGTAAGCCCCTGCGCGGGAGATGCCCAGCGCCGTCGCCAGCTGATTGGCGTTCAATACCGCCGGCAGATTGTCGTAGTTGTTGTTCATACAAAACCTCCTTAAAATTTCAGTTGACATCATGGACTATACGGACTATAATACACAATGTAACTATTACGCTATGATTGTATAATGCTGGTGCGCAAAAGTCAATAGATTATTTTGTGTACTTATTATGATGTATCTAACAGGAGGGCGGTCATGATCTTTCCCGAACATATGGAGTTCCGGTATTACATCACGCCGGAGCGCAAGGAGTGCTTTACGCTGTACAGTAAGACGCTGGGGCAGCGCAGGACGATTCTGGAGAAAACGCAGGATGTAGGGCAGTGCCTGATCGACCTGTACGATACGGATTTCTATGACGCCTATTGCGTTCTTTCCGAGATTCAAAAGCTGGTGAGAGCTGACAAGGACGAAGCCGCATGGAAAAGGCTCTTGGAGCTGGCGATGCCGCTTTGCGGGGTGCATCCCTTCTATGGGATGCTGGTCAAGGAATTGAGCGATCTGGAAGCGGAGCCCTCCGCCGATACGGCGGAACTGCTGCGATTTGACACGGACTTTGAGAGAATCGTCCGCGATGCCAAGGCATTGGTGGAGGTGTGTCTGGATGACCGCTATAAGTCGGACTATTCCACAGCGGAACGGTATCGGGAGGCACACTACGACGCGGCGCTCTGCTTTGAGGATATGCGCTATGGGGAGTTGGCTACGGAGGAGATTATTCTTGACCATCCTGCCTATGACAGTGCCTACAACTACAGCGTAGAAATGCTGCGGCAGCGGCAGATGACGACCGCGCTGCGGGAGGTGCTGTATCCCCATACGCTGCGCGACCTCTACAACTACTTGAAAGCCTACTGCCTGCGTCTGCCGCTGGTGATCCACAAGTGCAAGAACTGCGGCAGATACTTCGTGGTGACCGGCAACATCACGCAGGAGTACTGCACACGGCGGATGGATGGCTCGGAAAAGACCTGCCGGCAGATGGGCGCGGTGGTGCAGTATCAGAGCCGTCAGATGAAGAACCCGGCCACCAAGGAGTTCACGCGCTCCTACAAGGCCCACAACGCCCGTGTACGGTATGGGACGATGACCAAGGCGGAGTTCACCGCATGGTCGAAGGAGGCGCGCAAGAAGCGCGATCTGTGTACCGGCGGCAAGCTGTCCCTGGAGGACTTTGTGGCATGGCTGGACAGCGACAAGCAGCGATAAAACAACGGACTGACTGACCGTTTTATATTTCAGAGGAACAGGAGGTTATTTTGACGACCAAGGCAACAAAAAACGCCAAGGGCGGCGGCACCATCCGCAAGCGTTCAGACGGACGCTGGGAGGCACGCTACACCCTCGGCATTGATCCCAAGACGGGAAAGCAGATACAAAAATCGGTTTACGGCAAGACGCAGAAAGAAGTCCGCCAAAAGCTCACCGCCATCACAGCGGAGATCGATGACGGGACGTATATCCCTCCCGATAAGACCACGGTGGAGCAGTGGCTCACCATATGGTTGAAGGAATATATGGGGGACAAGAAGTATGGCACTGTCAGAAACTACAAGAATGTCTGCAAGTACCATATCATTCCCTACATTGGACAGTATAGGTTGTCTGAATTGAAACCATATACGATCCAAGCCCTATATAACCGCCTCGGACGCGAGGAAGATGACAAAAAGGCGCTCTCGCCAAAGACGATCCATAACGTGCATGGTGTGCTCAGCAAGGCATTAAACCAAGCGGTGTGGAATGAGATGATCCGATCCAATCCGGCACAACTAACGACACGTCCACGAAAGACCCGAAAGGAGATTACGACCCTTTCTGATGAGCAGATACAAAAGTTTGGTGCGTTGGTGGAACAGGACAACTATCGTGCCATTCTGAAATTTATCTTATTTAGTGGTGTCAGAGAGTCGGAAGCGATTGGACTGACATGGGACTGCATTGATTTTGACCGCGGTACGATCCGTATCTATCGCCAGATGCTCAAACGTACCAAAGAGGCGGGCGGGTATACGCTGGCGTCCCTCAAGAACGACAAAGAACGTCTGCTGACCCCGCCGCCGATGCTGCTGAGTATGCTGAAAGAGCAGAAGCGGGAACAAGTGGAGCAGCGTATGAAAGCTGGTCCTGCATGGCGTGGATGGAACACTGTGGAGGAGCAAAAGACGTGGCTTGTTTTTACGACGGAGTTTGGCAATCACTACTGCCCGCAGACGGTGTACGCGCATTTCAAAAAGATCGCAAGGCAGATCGGCGCGGAAAAAGCAAATGTCCATAGCTTGCGCCATACCTATGCAGTGCTCTGCCTTCAAAATGGCGATGATGTGAAGACCGTACAGTCGAACCTTGGCCACGCAACGGCAGCGTTTACACTGGATGTATATGGCCATGTCTCTGAAAAAATGAAACAAGACAGCGCAAACCGCATGGAAGCCTATATGCGGAGCACTGTCTATGAGAAGACCCAAAACGGTTAAAGGGTCAAATAAAGGGTCAGACACAAGAAAAGAGGTCTGAAACCCATTGGTTTCAGACCTCTTGCTGGCAGCGGGAGAAGGATTCGAACCCTCACATACGGAGTCAGAGTCCGCTGTGCTACCTTTACACAATCCCGCTGTGTCCTGACGAACAAAAACTATTATACAGATTTCACGACGTTTGTCAACAGTTTTTTTCAGAAGATCAGAAATTTGTCCGCACCCCGGAATTTGACGGGATATTCGGGGGGCGGTAGTGTGTGGAGCGCGGCGGCAAATAAGGAAAACGCATCTGGTAAGACGGGGGCTTCAGGATAATATGGCGCTTTGGATGCTGCGGAAGATGGCATACGCGTCGAACAGGACGGGAGCGTGAAGCGGCTGCGGCAATACGTATATTATATATGTATGGGCCGTACCTTCCCACGGTGTCTGTGATAAGCGCCACTTATCACAGACGCTGTATTATCTAAGGTAAGGGAAAAGGTAAAAAAGGGGTTGCAATTGTAGGAAGGCTGTGGTATTCTAACCAAGCTGTCCGCGAGGACAACAGCAGAGAGCCGGCAAGCGGCCAACGAAAATTGTCAAAAATAAGTAAAATTAGTAGTTGACAAGATGCCAGATATCTGCTATGATGATGACTGTTCCGCGTGGGACGTGTACCTTGTAAATTAAACAACGAACGAAACGAAAAGCACCAGACGGGAGCGCGAGAGAGCCTGTGAAAACGGGCTAAGGAGCGCAACTGAAAAGACTTGGTGGAGCCGGGTTAAGTCAATTACCGGCGAAGCTAAGTATAAAAAGTTTTAAGCTATGACAAATAGCTCTGTAAAGATTAGCTCGGTGGAAACGCCGTGTTGATACAATTTATAGAGAGTTTGATCCTGGCTCAGGACGAACGCTGGCGGCGTGCTTAACACATGCAAGTCGAACGAGAATCTGTGGAACGAGGATTCGTCCAAGTGAAGCAGAGGACAGTGGCGGACGGGTGAGTAACGCGTGAGGAACCTGCCTTTCAGAGGGGGACAACAGTTGGAAACGACTGCTAATACCGCATGACACATAGAGATCGCATGGTTTTTATGTCAAAGATTTATCGCTGAAAGATGGCCTCGCGTCTGATTAGCTAGTTGGTGAGGTAACGGCCCACCAAGGCGACGATCAGTAGCCGGACTGAGAGGTTGACCGGCCACATTGGGACTGAGATACGGCCCAGACTCCTACGGGAGGCAGCAGTGGGGAATATTGGGCAATGGGCGCAAGCCTGACCCAGCAACGCCGCGTGAAGGAAGAAGGCTTTCGGGTTGTAAACTTCTTTTGTCAGGGACGAGTAGAAGACGGTACCTGACGAATAAGCCACGGCTAACTACGTGCCAGCAGCCGCGGTAATACGTAGGTGGCAAGCGTTGTCCGGATTTACTGGGTGTAAAGGGCGTGTAGCCGGGAAGGCAAGTCAGATGTGAAATCCACGGGCTTAACTCGTGAACTGCATTTGAAACTGTTTTTCTTGAGTATCGGAGAGGCAATCGGAATTCCTAGTGTAGCGGTGAAATGCGTAGATATTAGGAGGAACACCAGTGGCGAAGGCGGCTTGCTGGACGACAACTGACGCTGAGGCGCGAAAGCGTGGGGAGCAAACAGGATTAGATACCCTGGTAGTCCACGCTGTAAACGATGAATACTAGGTGTGCGGGGACTGACCCCCTGCGTGCCGCAGTTAACACAATAAGTATTCCACCTGGGGAGTACGATCGCAAGGTTGAAACTCAAAGGAATTGACGGGGGCCCGCACAAGCGGTGGATTATGTGGTTTAATTCGAAGCAACGCGAAGAACCTTACCAGGGCTTGACATCCTACTAACGAAGTAGAGATACATCAGGTGCCCTTCGGGGAAAGTAGAGACAGGTGGTGCATGGTTGTCGTCAGCTCGTGTCGTGAGATGTTGGGTTAAG
>ERZ506917.673-NODE-673-length-12528-cov-4.444560_pt1 | contig 12528 bp, 10 predicted proteins | sample MGYA00512904_ERZ506917 | MGnify/ENA metagenome assembly ERZ506917 | reverse complement strand
TGAGGCTGTGGCACTGGCTGTGCCGGTGACCCTGCAGGGCCGCCCGGGCAGCTATCTGTTCGGTCTGTGCGGGCAGGGCAGCCTGCTCCTTGCGGGCCTGGTGGATACCCTGTGTGCCCAGCAGAAACTGCGGGGCGCAGGCTTTGTGGTGGCAGTGCCCGCCAGCCCGGAACAATCAACGCTGCTGCAGGATAAAGGCTTCCAGAAAGCCTTTGCCCTGCGCTGCCTGCCCCGGGAGGTGGAGCGCAACCTGTGGAGCCAGGCGGAATTCGATTCCGTGACGGCAAAAAAACTCTGCGAGCTGCGGGCAAAATACTGGCCCGACACCGTTCAGCTGCCGCCGGAGCAGATGGGGGAAGTTCTGCGGGACCTGTATTCCCGTGGTGCGACCATCGTGTCCAGTGAGCAGGGCTACGGCATCTATTTCCGCAGGGAGGATACCCTTTACTTTGTGGAGATGATGGCGGAAAACGACCGTGCTGCCGAGGTGCTGATGGAAGCCGCCCGGGAGAAAGAGGTCATTGTGGAAAAGGCTGTCATCACGGTGGGGGCTGCCCAGAATCTGTTCCTGGGCGAGGGAACCCGGCAGGAGTATGGCCTCATCCGCTTTGAAGGAGAACCTTTTGATGTTTCGGAGAGCTACATGCGCCTGATGATGGATTGAAAGGAACGTGGATATGGCAGAGAAACACCAGAAAAAGAAAAAAGGCAGTGCGCTGAAAATCCTGTTGGTCGTGCTGTTGCTGCTGGTACTGACAGTCGGTGCGGCAGGCGTGTTTGCGTATAACGAGATCAACGGCAATGGAGGAAAGCCCGGTGCAGAGGTGACCGTCAGCATCCCCCAGGGCAGTGGCGTTGCTGCCATCGCAAAGGAGCTGAAGGAGGCTGGAGTGATCCGTTCGGCCTATCTGTTCCGCTGGTATGTGGGGCACAAGGGTGCCGCCGGAAAACTGCAGTACGGTGATTTTACGCTGCAAACAGGCGGATATTCCTACGATGGCCTGATCACAGAGCTGTCCACGTATGCCAAGGCGGATTCGGTGCGGCTGACCTTCCCGGAGGGAACCACTGCCATTGCCATTGCCCGGAAAATGGAGGAAGCCGGTCTGTGTACTGCCGAGGAGTTTCTGGAAGAAGCCAACACCGGAGATTTCAGCGAGTACACCTTCTGGCAGTATGTGCCGGACGATGCCGACGCCCCTGACCGCTTTATGAAGTGCGAGGGCTATCTCTTCCCGGAAACCTACGAATTTTTGAAGGATGATACTGTGCACAACTATGTGGCAACCTTCTATGCGCAGTTCGATGCCCAGCTCACAGAGGAAATGTACGCAGAACTCGAAAAGCAGGCTATGACCCTGCCGGAGCTGATCACACTGGCATCGTTTGTTCAGGAGGAAGCAGGAAACAGTCAGGACTCCAATGTGGCGCAGGTGTTCCGCAACCGTCTGGCCGATGGCTCACCCTATCCGCGCCTGCAGAGCAACACCTCCAGCCACATCCAGAGCGACGATGACAACAATTATCTCTGGAACTGGGTGGCACCCTACTATGGCGGCTGGGATAAGATCCCGGAAAATATCGTGGCTGCGTATGATACCTACAGCTGCACCGGCCTGCCTGCCGGGCCGATTTCAAACCCCGGCCTTGCGGCCATCAAGGCGGCGCTTAACCCTGAGCCGGATGAGGCTGCAAAGAACGCGTATTTCTTTGTCACCGACCTCAAAGGCAGCTATTACTATGCGCATACCCTGAGCGAACACAACGCCAACTGCAAGACCGCAGCGGCGGTGAACAAATCTATGAATACGGAAAAATGAGAGGAATTTGAATTATGCTGCAAATCCCGGAACTGCTGGCTCCGGCAGGCGATCTGGAACGCCTGCGCTATGCCATCAACTACGGTGCCGACGCCGTCTACTGCGGCCTGCCTGAATTTGGCATGCGGTCGGCACCGGCCAATTTTACACCGGAACAGTTGGCAGAGGGCGTCATCTATGCCCATGCCCGGGGCCGCAAGGTCTACCTGACCATGAACACCCTGCCCACCAATGAGGAAGCAGACCGTCTGCCGGAAGCAATCCGGGAAGCGGCCAAGGCCGGTGTGGACGCCTTCATCGTCGCAGATCTGGGCGTGCTGGATGCCTGCAAGACCTTTGCACCGGAGATCGATGTGCATATGTCCACCCAGACGGGCATTACCAACTGGGCTGCGGCCCGCGCGGCCTACAATATGGGCGCAAAGCGCGTGGTTCTTGCCCGTGAAATGACCCTGCAGGATATCGCCATCCTGCGCGATAAAACGCCGCCAGAGCTGGAGATCGAAGCCTTTGTGCATGGTGCAATGTGCATGAGCGTCTCGGGCCGGTGCCTGCTTTCCAACTATATGGCGAGCCGCGATGCCAACCGCGGCCAGTGCGCCCAGCCCTGCCGCTGGAAGTACTACCTGAGCGAGGAGACCCGCCCGGGCCAGCTGTATGAGATCGGCGAAAATGAGAACGGCAGCTATATCCTCAATGCAAACGATCTGTGCACCGCTCCCTTCATCGACCTCATCTGCAAGGCAGGTGTGGACAGCCTGAAGATCGAAGGCCGCGCCAAGACCTTCTACTATGTGGCCAGCGTTACCGCTGCCTACCGCAAGGCACTGGACGCCTATCTGGCCGACCCGGCAAACGATAACTTTGAACTGCCGCCGGAGGTGTACGCAGAGCTTACCCGTACCAGCCACCGTCACTATTCTCCCGGCTTCTATTTTGGCCGCGAGCAGGCCAAACAGGCAACCGACAGCGCCACCTACATCCGCGAGTGGGAGTTCGTTGGCACGGTGGACAGCTGGGAAAACGGCATCGCCCACTGCCAGCAGCGCGGCAAATGGAGCCTTGGAGATACGCTGGAGGCACTGTGCCCGGACGGCCGCAGCATCCCACTTACCCCGGAATGGATCGAGAACGAAGCAGGGGAGCGGGTGGAAAGCACTCCTCACGCCATGGAAAAATATACCATGCCCACCCCGGAGCTGCCGCCCATGAGCCTGCTGCGCCGCAAAACGGTGTAACAGCGTGACAAAAAGGAAGGAAAACGCCGTGAAGAACAATAACACTTCTGGCCGCTACGCCCTTCTGGACGAGCTGCGCGGGCTGGATTTAGTTAGCATGATGCTCTATCACGGCTGCTGGGATCTGGTCAATCTGTTTGGCATTCAGGCCGACTGGTATTATGGCCTGCCCGGGCATCTGTGGCAGCAGAGCATCTGTTGGGTGTTTATTCTGTTGTCCGGCTTTTGCGTGCAGCTGGGGCATCATACCCTGCGCCGGGGCGCACAGGTGTTCGGGGCAGGGGCGCTTGTCACGGCGGTCACGCTGCTTTTTATGCCGGAGGACAGGGTCATTTTTGGTGTGCTGACCCTGCTGGGCAGCGCTATGCTGCTGACCGGCCTTTTGGAAAAGCCGCTGCTGCGCATTCCACCCGCAGCAGGGTTTGCTATCTCCGCAGTGCTGTTCGCCCTTACCCGCAATGTTTCGGCAGGCTATCTGGGTTTTGGCAGCCTGCGCCTCTGGCTGCCGCAGACACTGTATGCAAACTATGTCACAGCGTACTTTGGCTTTTATCCGTGGTGGTTCTATTCTACGGATTATTTTGCCCTTCTGCCGTGGCTGTTTCTGTTCTGGGCGGGGTACTTTCTCTACGGCGTTGTAGGGCGGCAGCGCATGGAGCCCTTGCACCGCTCGGTCTACCCGCCGCTGGGCTGGCTTGGACGGCACTCGCTGCTGCTGTATCTGCTGCATCAGCCGGTCATCTACGGGGTGCTGTTGGTGGTTTTCCGCGTATTAGGCGGCTGAAACACACGCTTCATGCACTTTTGAGCAAGGCGGCATTGTTGCACCGTGCAAACATTGCGCCAATACCTTGACAAGCAGGGCAGGGCTGTGGTATCCTGTTGATGGTTAGATGATGCTAACTACAAAAATGCGTCATGAAACATGGACGCATTTTTTCAAAACTTGAAGTTATTCTAAACTAACTACACAGAGAAAGAGGTAGAGCTTTATGAGCAAAGTAGCAATCGTATTCTGGAGCGCCACCGGCAACACCGAGACCATGGCAAACTGCATCGCCGAGGGCGCAGGTGCCAACGGCACCATCGTGTCCTGCGCCGAGATGACCCCCGCAAAGCTGGCAGAGTTTGATGTGGTGGCCTTTGGCTGCCCGGCTATGGGTGCAGAGCAGCTGGAAGAGAGTGAGTTCGAGCCCATGTTTGCTGCACTGGAAGGCTCGCTGAACGGCAAAAAGATCGCACTGTTCGGCTCCTACGGCTGGGGCGATGGCCAGTGGATGCGCGACTGGGCACAGCGCGCACAGGACGACGGCGCACAGCTGTTCAGTGAGGAGGGGCTCATCTGCAACGAAACGCCCGATGACGATGTGCAGGCTGCCTGCCGTAAGCTGGGCGCAGATCTGGCTGCTTGGTAAAACCCATGTATAAACCCTTTGTCCACGGGGTAACCTATGGACAAAGAGGTGATAAGCATGGAAAACATCGGCGTGACCTGTGATGTCTGCGCGTGCTGCCACAATGTGGACGGCTGCAAATGTGATCTGCCGCAGATCAAGGTGACGGAGCAGTGCAACTGCACCACCCAGCAGGTGGAGACCCCGCACTACTGCCAGAGCTACGAGGAAAAGTAAGTTCCCACCAACGCAAAGCAGCCCCTGCCGGAGAAAGCTTCTCCGGCAGGGGCTGCTGCGTTTTACAGCATCAATGCTCAGCGCAGCGTCACGTTACAGGTGGCAAGGCTGCGGATCAGCGTGCCTACGCTGTCTTTCATCTGAATACCGGCAAAGCCCAGCGCAAAGGCGGCCTGCACGTTTTCCAGCCTGTCATCGATAAATACGCACTCACTGGCCTTCAGCTGATATTTCTTCAGCAGAGTCTTGTAGATCTGTGGGTCAGGCTTGTTCACCTGTACCTCGCAGGAGGCTACGCCGCCGTCAAACTGGGTCAGTACGCCGCGCTCGGTCAACAATTCCAGCACATCCTGCGGAATGTTGCTCAGGTAATACACGCAATAGCCGTGGTTCTTCAGCCGCCGAACCAGTTCCAGCATCCGCAGACGCGGGCGCAGAATGTGCATCCAGTCGTCCAGAACGCCCTGAACCTCAAAGGCGCAGCCCTCGGCACGGGCACGCTCCAGCATCCGCTGGTTGCCGTCATAACGGGAAAGCTTGCCTGCGTCCAGCAACTGCCACTCCTCGCTGCCAAAGGTCAGGTCATAGACCTTTTCTTCTATTTCGGCGTTGCACAGCCGGTCTACAAGGTATGCCTTGGGGTCAAAATCCACCAGCACACCGCCGATATCAAAAATAATGCTTTTATACATAATTGCTGCCTCGCTTGCTTTGGATATATTTCTCAGATATTTTCCATAGTATACCACAACCGGGTGGGTGCTTTCCACCCCTTTGGCATAGAAAATGCCGCCCCGGCGTATGCTGTGGCAGAAAGGGGGGAGCACCGTGACGATCCGGGAATTGTGCGAGAAAGAGGTCGTTCAGCTGGAGCAGGGGGTGTGCCTTGGCCGCGCGGACGATCTGGAGTTTGACCCCGCAACGGCGCAGCTGCAATGCCTGATCTTGCTGGGCAGACCGCGGCTGCTGGGTCTGCTGGGCCGGGACGAGAGCCTGACCATCCCATGGCGGGAGATTGAAACAATCGGCACGGATGCCATTCTGGTGCATACCGCCGTGCCGGCAGCACCGGCAGCACCTCACGGCTTCTGGCAGCAACTGCGTGCAAAGCTGGGTCTGTGAAAAATAGGGGAATATTTTGAAAAATCAAACACGAATTTTTGTAAAATCATGAATGGACATTTTCGGCAAAGTGACTATAATAGGCACGAAAGGCTTGTGCAAATAGCACAGCCACTTTGAAAATAGGGTTCGGGACGTGGAAAGGAATATCGACTATGAAAACATCCAAACCGCTGTTGACCCTGCGGATGCTCTTCCCGGCGGCAGCTTCCTTTATCGTGCTGCTGCTGGGCGAGTGGATCGCGCGCGGGTCACTGACCGCTGATACCTTTATCAGCTTTATTTTCCCCCATTTCGGGGCGTACCTGCTGGCATGGCTGCTGCTGTTTCTGGTGTGGGAACTGCTGGACTGGGTGCTGCGCATCCCGCCGCTTGCCACGCTGGGCATGGCTGTTCTGGGCTGTGCGCCCTGCGCGGTAAACTTCTATACCATGCAGCTGCGGGGTGAGCCCTTTCTGCCGTGGGATCTGATGCAGGTGTCCGAAGCCGCCGGTGTGGCCTCTGCTGCCGGGCTCAAGCTGCAGACCAGCATGGTGGTCTCCATTGTGTTGGTGGTGGTACTGACGGTGGCAAGCTTCTTTATTTACCGTGGACGGCTGCGTCAACGCTGGCTGCCCAGGCTTGCGGGTACCGGTGCTTCGGCAGCGGCGCTATGCCTGCTGGTGTTTGGCGTTTACTTACAGCCTGCCGTCACGCAGGTTTTGGGCATCACGCCGGACGCGTGGATGCAGGACCGTTACTACCGTTACTACGGTGTACTTACCGGTTTTATGACCAACCTCACCAATCTGGAGATCGACAAGCCCGAGGGCTACTCGGAGCAGGCAGTGGACGATATTCTGGATAATGTAGCCGAGAGCGAAAAATTCTCTACCGGCCCCATGTATGCGGGCAGTTATGCTGCCACCACCCCCAAGGAGGAGCAGGCAAAGCAGCCCACCATTATTTATGTGATGGACGAGTCCTACTGGGATGTTTCCGAGCTGGAACAGTACGGCATCACCTTTGATACCGATGTATCGCAGAACCTCCACGCTTTGCAGCAGACCAGCGCCTACGGCAGGGCATACAGCCCCAGTTTTGGCGGCGGCACCTGTGATGTGGAGTTTGAAGCTCTGACCGGCTACTCGGTGTCCTTTCTGCCCAGCGGCAGCAAGCCCTACCAGCAGCACGTCACAAAGCCCATGTTCGCCCTGCCCAATTACCTCAAACTCAAGGGCTACCAGACCGCTGCGGTGCACTGCTTCTGGGCAAAATACTGGAGCCGCGATAAGGCTTACCCCAACCTCGGCTTCAGCGATTTTATCAGTCTGGAAGATATGCATGGCGTGACCAAGGTGCGCAAGCACTACTGGACCAGCGGCCTTGTGACCGATGACTCCATGGCCGACCAGATCATTCAGCAGTACGAGAAGATGAGCACTTCCTCTGATAAGCCCATCTTCCTGCACGCGGTCACCATGCAGAACCATACCAATTATAATAGAGACAACTACCCGGACGACGAGCGGGTGCATGTCGTATCCCACCCGGCGGGGCTCAAGAGCAGCACTGTGGGCGCGCTGGAAGATTTCGCTACCGGCATCCGGGATGCGGACGCCATGCTGGGCAAGCTGACGGAATACTTCTCTCAGGTGGACGAGCCGGTCATTCTGGTGTTCTGGGGCGACCACTATAACCCCATCGATTCCAACTACGATGTCTACACCACCACCGGCTATGCAAGCGGCTCCAGCACCGACCCCCGTCTGCACCAGACCACGCTGCTGATGTGGTCGAATTACAGCCAGCAGCAGGTGGACTTTGGCACCATTGCCGCCTACGATATCTCCCCGGTGATGATGGAGCTGTTCGGGCTGGAGCAGCCGCTGTACTTCCAGTTCCTCAACCGGCAGCTGCGGGTTGCCAGCCGTAGCTGCACCCGCGGCACCACCATGAATCTGGACGGCACCACCACCCAGCAGCCCACGGAGTTCCAGCAGCGCTGGACGAACGAGCACTGGATGCTGCAATACGACCTGATGTTCGGCAAGGGATACGCCCTCAACCGCATGGGTGTTGCGGGCCTGAGCGGGATGAATACGGGCAAATAAGAGAAAAAACAAGGAATTCTTTATACAAAACAGAGAAAACTACTTGCAACCGCATTCTTTTTGTGCTATTATAACAAAGCATTACACACGCATCACTATGCCCTTTTGTGCCCTTTTGGGTTGAGGGCAGTCTGCCGGTACCCGATGTACCGTGCAGATCATGGTGTGCGGAGGCAAAACAATATCTGGAGGTATTTTATTATGGCAGTCGTTTCTATGAAGCAGCTTCTCGAGGCAGGTGTGCACTTCGGTCACCAGACCCGCCGCTGGAACCCCAAGATGGCTAAGTACATCTTCACCGAGCGCAACGGCATCTATATCATCGATCTGCAGAAGACCGTGAAGAAGCTGGACGAGGCTTACAACTACGTGAAGGAAGTTGCAGCTGAGGGCGGCGACATCCTGTTCGTTGGCACCAAGAAGCAGGCTCAGGAGTCCATCCGTGACGAGGCTCTGCGCTGCGGCATGCACTACGTCAACGCTCGTTGGCTGGGCGGCATGATGACCAACTTCCGCACCATCCGTAAGCGTATCGACCGTATGGATCAGCTGGCTAAGATGAAGGAGAACGGCACCTTCGAGCTGCTGCCCAAGAAGGAAGTTGCTAAGCTGGAGCTGGAGATGGAGAAGCTGGACAAGTACCTGGGCGGTGTCAAGAACATGAAGACCCTGCCGAAGGCTATGTTCATCGTCGATCCTCACAAGGAGCGCATCGCTGTTGCTGAGGCTCGCAAGCTGAACATCCCCATCGTTGCTATCGTTGATACCAACTGCAACCCCGATGAGATCGACTACGTGATCCCCGGCAATGACGACGCTATCCGCGCTGTCAAGCTGATCGCCGGCGCTATGGCTGACGCTGTGCTGGAAGGCAAGCAGGGCAACCAGGAGGCCGCTCCCGCTGAGGATGCAGCAAACGCCTGATTTCCCATCTCACAAACAACAAAATAACGTGTAAGGGAGAATACGAAAATGGCTATTTCTGCAAAGGACGTTATGGAACTGCGCAAGCAGACCGACTGCGGCATGATGGAGTGCAAGAAGGCTCTGACCGAGGCTGACGGCAACTTCGAGAAGGCAATCGAGATCCTGCGTGAGCGTGGTCTGGCTACCGCTGCCAAGAAGGCAAGCCGCACCGCTGCCGAGGGTATGGTCTACGCTGACTACTGCCCCGCCTGCAAGGTCGGTGTTGTCATCGAGGTCAACGCTGAGACCGACTTCGTTGCCAAGAACGACAAGTTCGTTGACTTCGTCAAGGAGGCTACCAAGGTCATCATGAAGCAGAACCCCGCTGATGTCGAGGCTCTGATGGCTTGCAAGACTGAGGCTGGCGAGACTGTTGACGAGGCTCTGAAGAACCTGATTCTGGTCATCAAGGAGAACATTAAGGTTCGCCGCTTCACCCGTTACGAGGGCGTTTGCTCTGCATACGTCCACGGCGGCGGCACCCACGGCATTCTGGTCAACTTCGAGACCACCAACGACATCGATGCAAAGGACGAGTTCGTTGCTTACGGCAAGGACATCGCCATGCAGGTCGCTGCTGCTAACCCCGGCTACGTCGACGAGGCTTCTGTCCCCGCTGAGGTCGTGGCTAAGGAGAAGGAGATCATGCTGGCTCAGATGGCTCAGGATCCCAAGACCGCTAACAAGCCTGAGGCTGTGAAGGAAAAGATGATCCAGGGCAAGATCAAGAAGTTCTTCAAGGAGAACTGCCTGGTCGATCAGGAGTTCGTCAAGGACGGCGACCTGACCGTTGCTCAGTACACCGCTAAGGTCGCTAAGGATCTGGGCGGCGAGATCAAGATCGTCAAGTTCGTCCGCTTTGTCAAGGGCGAGGGTCTGGAGAAGCGTGCTGACGACTTCGCATCTGAAGTTGCAAGCATGGTGAAGTAATTTAAACTTCCAAAGACAAAAGGGGAGCCGCAGTACCTGTAACAGGGTGCTGCGGCTCCTTTTTGCGTATTTGTGAAAATACAAATACCGGACAGCCAACAGACTGTCCGGTATTGCTGTGAAAAGTTTTTTGTTTATGCTTCGTCCAAAACTTCTTCGGGATCCTCAATGGCGTCCTCGATAGTCTCCTCTACATCTATCGCTTCTTCAGCGTCCGGCGCGTTGAATAGCTCCTGAAGCTGATCCCGCAGCCAGAGCAGGCGGTTATCCAGCGCCTTATCCCGTGCCAGCAGCGGTGCAATGATTTCAGGCTTGTCGGTGATCAGGTCGTCCACGCCAAGCTGCAACAGCTTTTCGGCATCCTGCTGACGGTTGACAGTCCATGCGGAGATGGTCTTGCCGCGCAGATGGATCTGCTGCACCATACCGGCGGTGATAAAGGTGGACTCTACGCTGAAAAAGTCTGCGGCAGGCAGGTCGTAGTAAGTACCCACGCCCAGCGCCAGAATGTACCCGGTGGTAAGTTCCGGGTCCAGTTCCTTCACCTTGCACAGGGTCTCGTAGCTCTGGGAGGTGACTACGCAGTCTGCACCGTAATCGTATGCGTGGATCAGTCGCACCGTTTCAGACTCCAATGTTGGCGTAAAGGTGCTGGGCTTGATCTCAATGTTCAGCTCTGCCTTACCCTTGCCCAGCGCCAGAACCTCTTCCAGCGTTGGAATATAAGTGCCTGTAAACTGCCGATGGAACCAGCGCCCGGCATCCAGCTGCTGCACCTGTGCATAGGTCAGGTCGTAGATGTTGGCGTTGTAGCCGGTGCACCGGCGCAGGCTGGTGTCGTGGGTCACCACAGCCACGCCGTCAGCGGTCATCTGCACGTCCAGCTCAATGCGGGGACTGCCATCTTCCAGCGCAGCCTCGAAGGCTGCCATGGTGTTTTCCGGCGCACAGGAGGAATAGCCCCGGTGATAGGTGATCACCGGGTCGGCAAGCCCTAGCACGCTTTGCAGCGGCTGCGTTTGCGGAAACAGCAGATATACCGCCGCCACGCCGCAGGTGACCAGCGCGGCGCAGGCCATCATCCCGGCCAGTACCGTCTGTTCGCGGTGCGGGGCAGGGAATGCACCGGAAACGGTCGGCAGTATTGCATCGGGCTGGCGGGTCGTTTCGTACAGTACCTCTGTAAGGGTGCTCTGCGCCGCCGTCATGGCACAGTCCATGAGCAGGCAAAGGAACGGTAACTCAATCAGCAGTGCCGCGCGGGAGAGTGCCAGCAGGGCAGCAGTGCTGGCAAAGCCGACACCAAGGATGACGCAATAAAACAGCGCTGCCCCGCACAGCAGCATCAGCCCGGTGCGCACGGCAGCGGTTAGCATCCAGCGCAGTGCCAGTGTAAGCAGCTGCCCGGTATGGCTGCGCAAAATCCGCAGGCTCTCCGCAAACGCACAGCCAAAGCTTTTGCGCTCCAGCAGAAATTTTGGTAGCACTACCAGTCCGTCCAGCAGCAGTGCCAGCACACAAAGCACTGCCAGAGCAAATAGAAAACGATTGGCAGCGCGCGCCTTCAGCAGCCCCCAGAGATATTCCGGCACGGCAAACTGGGTCAGATGGTTTGTTGCCAGAAAAAAGTTCGTCAACGGGATCAGGGCAACGCCATACAGCAGCAGCGGGAGGTTCTGCGGCAGAAACACTCGTACAAGGCTGCGAAAGGCATCCCGGAACACCGCCCCCGCCCGTAGCGGTTCGCCGTGCCGCATCCGCGTCAATAGTTGCAGCATCGCGGCAACCTCGTACAGGTTCCAGAAGGCTGCCAGCACCGCCAGCACGGCGATGCACCCGATAATGGCAGGGGAGGCAAAGATGCGGGAAGCGGTCTTATTGTTGAGGTAGCGGATGGGCGCGAACCGCAGCGTCAGCGCCCAGATCAGCTGCAACGCCGGTACGAGCAGGAGGTTTGTCAGTACCTTATAAAACAACAGAAAAAGCAGAAATACCCGCCCCTTTGGCGAAAGCAGGGAACGGGCAGCATCGTGCAGGGAACGGTAGATCTGCTCCTGCTGCCGGAGCTTGGCAGAGAATCGCTTCAAGATAGCTTCAACCTCTTTTTCATTTTTACCGGGCGCTTCGTGTACGCTGTATAAGTACAGTTTGGCAGATCGTCCGGCAATCTATGTTTTGTAACCATAGTGTAACATAAACAGGCAGGAAAGAAAACGCAGCAGACGGGTGCAGTTTCGCCAAAAAAACCGGGAAAATTTCTACATCCGCAAAATGATGATTTACCCAGATAAAACGCGCAAAACGATGAATCGTTAAAAATTTGGCTTTCCATAAGCGATGGATGTTGAATCGCATGGATTTTTATAGAATCCCTTGCATTTTTTTGCCAGCTTCTGTATAATAAATATAATTTTGAAAGCTCACACAGACAACCAGGAGGTCTAATTATGGCTTCAAAGATCAATAAGGGAGAAATCCTCGCCAAGTTCTTCGATGACGGGGAATACACTGCACTGTTTGCTGATGGTGCAGTGAGCGCTGCCTGCGGCTATGCTGCAGGTCAGCAGGCTTACGCTGTTTATCAGAACGGCGAGGCTGTCACCGTAAAGGATGTTGAAAAGAACATCAAGGTTCTGGAAATGGCAGCACAGACTGGCTGCCCGGTCGTCACCTTCTACAACTCCGTTGGCGCAAAGCTGGCTGAGGGTCTGGACGTGCTGACCGCCAG
>ERZ506917.669-NODE-669-length-12552-cov-4.256141_pt1 | contig 12552 bp, 8 predicted proteins | sample MGYA00512904_ERZ506917 | MGnify/ENA metagenome assembly ERZ506917 | reverse complement strand
TTTGAATGCGGGAATGATATGGCTCTGCTTACTTGGAATGTGTGTTTCGATGTCCTGTGCATATGAATTAAGCGTAAACTGGAAGTAGTACATATAGTCTCGGAGTATATCCAGTTTTTCAAGCATGGGAATAGGATTTTTTGTCCAAAACACAATGCCGTCGACAACATCGGGGGATAGAGGAATTCTGCTTATTTGGTGTGCATTCATTGGATTGCGAACCAAAACATACCCCGCTTTAATCCTGTTAATAAACCACTCTGAGTAGTATGTAGGTATGTCTGTTCGTCTACTTGCACTTATAATCATTATATCACCTCAATTCAATTATGAGTTGAGCGCCATCTTGTACGGAGCCATTAGGACAGTATTCATAACGAATATTATTGAAGTATGGAGAGTTTTGCCGTTGATAATTGTTCCAGCGATTTTCACCTAAGTCCCCCGTAGCAAATGCACTCCTTGCGTATGCGGTTCCGGAGTATCCGGCATCTTCAAGCATGTTGAGAAAAATATGCCAATTGCATCTACCTTTGTTCATGCTGTCAACATCGGTAATAATGATTAAAAAAGGAGAGTTCGGCAATCGCCGAGCAAGAATATTTCGGATTATAGATTCAAAAAGCTGCAAAGTTTTATCTGCCTGCCCTGTGTTGTAGAGATGTGACAGCAGATACTGAATTATAACCACATTGTACTGCCGGATGTTCGGTTTTCCTGCTGAAAAAACATCAAAGATGTCCCGTTGGCGCAACTTGACATCGAGACCATCAATTCCATCTGCATACTGCTCAATTTTCGAGTGTATTTCTTGCCAAAATGGATTTCGGTCATATCCCTTATAATAAATGGGTTTTGTATTAACCTCTTCAAAAGCCATAAGGTCGGGCGTTCCGCCGCAACCAATTGAGAGAATATTGTATCGAGGATAGCGGGAATGATCAATAAATGTCAGCGCTGAAGCGATTTGCTGGGAATATTTCTCAGTAAAACGAACTACATATCTCAAAAGCAAATTGGAGCAAGTATAATCTGCACGACCAGGTTTAGATGGATACCAATGCACTTGGTCAAGGCATCTATCGCAATCATGTTCACAGTGTTCCTGATTATCACAATACTTGCTACAGCATCCTGTAATAGAACCATCAATCTCATCTTGACACCAGTCAAGCAAATAATCTTTAAGCATACTATATCCCTCTTTCTGTAATTGCTAAAGACTTAAGATCTTTATACGACATTGAGAGTACTTAAAACCGAAGTACTAAGCTGATATCCTCCAAAGTATAATTTATGATAACAGATTAATTTAATATATGCAACAGACGTGGATAATTCAAAACCTGTGCTCCATAGATGAATGAAAAGCACAGGTTATAAAATGGTACGGGTAGTGGGGGTCGAACCCACACGAATCACTTCACAGGAACCTAAATCCTGCGCGTCTGCCAATTCCGCCATACCCGCATATGAGCGACAGAACTACCTGTCGCTATTTTATTGCCCTCTGTTTTTACACGGCGAGGAACCGAGGCGGAGCATAACGCTTGATCCGCATCTATAAAAACAGGATGAACCTGCTTTTACCAAAGAATGAGCGCGGCGAATGATGGGGCGAAAATCCTTCACTGAGGTGACATCACCTAAGACCAGCGCGTCTGCCATTCCGCCACTCCCGCAGGGAACAACCCCTATCTTACCACGAAAAGGGCCCCGCTGTCAAATCCCCGGCGACGAAGGAGGTTTGGCGCTGGCTTTGCGGCGGTTCGACAGGCATCAGCCCGCCTGCGCTTCGCTCCAACGGGCATCAGCCTGCCTTCACCTGCCGCTTTGCCATCCTCCCAACCTCCCCCGCCGCCTTGAGGGATCACCCGGTAAAAACCGTCACTTCACTTATTTTTTGGAATCCCAGCCCGGCGTAGAAGCTCTCCCGGTGGGCCTCGCAGGCCACCAGCGGCACCAGCCCCCGTTCCCGCAGCCAGCCGGCGCAGCGGTAAACCACCGCCCGCCCCAGGCCCTGCCCCTCGCAGTCGGGCAGCGTCGCCACATAGCTGATCTGCCCGTACCGGGTGCCGCAGTCGGTCACCGCCGCCGCCGAAACCGCCCGGCCGTCCCGCTGCAGCGTCACGGTGTAGCCCACCCGGCGCCGCTCCGCCAGATGCAGGTTCACCACCGCCGTCTCGTACTGGGCCGGGGTCAGCTCCACCACCGCCAGGTTGCAGTCGGCCACGGCAGTCGCCGTACCGGGGCAGTATGCCGCCTCCGGCACGGGTCCCTCCGGCAGGGGCAGCGCATCGGGCAGCTCCATCACCGCCAGGGGAAGCCCCGCTTCCCCGGTCTTTTCCCGCCACAGGGCGGCCAGGGTCGGGCACAGCATCACCCAGCCCTCCTGCCGCCATTGCAGAAAATCCACGATCTCCGCCGCCGCTTCGGGGCAAAAGGCGCTGGCCCACAGGGCGTGCCCCTTCTGCAGAATGACCCCCTTCGGGGTCCGGTCCCGCAGTCCCTCGTAAACGCCCCAGAACTCATAAATGAGTCCCATGCCGCAGCACCGCGCCGCCGATTCCACCATCGTGGCCAGCAGCGGCTCGCCGGGCAGGTCCCGCAGCCGGCGGTCATCGTAGCTCAGACCCCTTATCATCACTGCGCCAGCGCCTCCGGCAGCAGCCGCAGCAGCTCCAGCGTGTTTTCAATGTCCTTTTCATCGGCCACGCAGGCGGGGGAATGCAGGTACCGGCTGGGAATGGAGATCGCCAGCACCTCGCTGCCGCCCGCGGCGGTCATCAGGCTGCGGCTCTCATTGCCGCCGCACACCGCTTCCTTGGTCTGGTTGGGGATGTTATGCGCGTCCGCCAGCGCCCGCACCCTTTTATACAGGTCGTAGGTGTATATGGTGCCCCGGTCCATAAAGGATACCACCGGCCCATTGCCCAGACGGCACACCTTTTTCTCCTCCGGCACCCCGGCTAGGTCGCCCGCCGTGGTGGTCTCCACCGCTATCGCGATGTCGGGCCGCAGGGTGTAGGCAGCGGTCTTGCCGCCAAAGCAGCCTACCTCCTCCTGCACCGTAAAGGAGAAGCAGCAGTCGCAGGGCAGCTCCTCCCGGATCATTGCCAGCAGCATGGCGCAGCCGGCCCGGTCATCCAGCGCGCGGCCGGCCACACGGCCTTCGCCGTAGTGCACCACCGGCCCGGTAAAGGTCACCATATCCCCCAGGGAAACCAGCTTTTCGGCCTCGGCCTTGTCCTTGGCACCGATGTCGATCTTCATATTGCTGATCTTGCCGGGGTCACTGCGCTCTTTATCATCGCACAGGTGCACCGGCTTGCAGCCCACCATCCCGGGGATGGCGTTATCGCCCACCAGCACCATGCGGCCGCCGGTCACCTCCGGCTGTACGCCGCCTACCGGCGCAAAGGAAAGGAAGCCCTTTTCATCAATGTTGGTGATAATAAAGCCCACTTCGTCCATATGGGCGGAAAGCTGCAATACCTTTTTGGCAGGTTTTTTCCCCTTTTTGCGCACCAGCAGGTTGCCCAGCGGGTCCACCTCATACTCTGCGTGGCCTTTTATTTGCTCGATGAGATACTCCCGGACGGCAGCTTCCCGGCCGCTGGGGCCGCGCAGGGCGCACAGGGTCTCAATATCCTTCCACAGCTGTTCGTATTTCATGTTAAAAGCCCTCCTTTGCCGCCAGCGCCATCAGCCGGGCGGTATTCGCCGCGTCCTCAGGGTCAATGGTCTCGGCCACGGTATGCATGCTCCGCAGCGGGATGGAAAGCAGCGCCATTTTAATGCCCCGTCCGGCGGTGGCCAGCTCGTCAGCGTCGGTGCCGGTGCGGCCGCCCATCGGCTCGTGCTGCAGCGGGATGTTATTTTCCTCGGCCAGCTTTTTCAGCTTCAGGGTAAAGTCCCGGTTTAGGGTGGGGGCGTAGCCCAGCATGGTGCCGCCGCCCAGGGGACTGGTCTTTTCCGGCGCGCAGCCAAAGCCATCCCCAAAGCTCACATCCACCGCAATAGCGTAGTCCGGCTGGGTGGTAAAGCCGCCGGTCTCGGCGCCCTGGCCGCCCACCTCCTCCATACTGGAGAGCAGCACCGTCACCTTGCAGTCCGGCTTTTCGGCCGCTATTTCCTCGGCCGCCGCTATCACCGCCGCGCAGCCGATGCGGTCATCCAAGGCGGGCCCCGCCAGCCGCTTATTCAGCAGCTCCACGGGCTTCGCCGCAAAGGTCACAATATCGCCGGGCGCAAAAAGCTTCGCCGCCGTTTCGGCGGTAAACCCGGTATCGATCAGCAGATTCTCGATCTTGATGGAATGGTCGCTGCCATCCCCCGCCAGGTGGGGCGGCACCGAGGTGATAATGCCGGGGTAATCGCCCACCGCCGCGTGGATGACCACAGGGGTGGCAGGCAGCCAGCGGGCGTCTATCCCGCCAATTTTGCTAAAGCGCAAAAAGCCTTCCTCCACCCGCGTCACAATAAACCCGATCTGGTCGAGATGCGCCTCCAGCAGCAGGTGGGGCGCGCCCTCCTTGCCCTCATTGACGCAGCACAGCAGGCTGCCCAGCGGGGTGCGCTTTACCTCTCCCATCGGGGAGAGCAGCTCCTTGGCGGCGGCATAGGCGGCGCATTCCCGGCCGCTGGGGCCGGGGGCTTCGCACAGCTTTCTCGCAGCTGCCGCTATTCTTTCGGTCGTGATACTCATGGTGTTCCTCCTTTTTTACGCCCCACTCATACCCTGTACGGGGCATGAGCAAAGCTCCTGCTTATTCATCTGTTAAAAATCAGAGTCCCCTCCTGGGGCAGCTACAGCAAACCGCAAAAGGGATAAACGAAATTTCTGCTTACCCATGCGTTAAAAATCCGGGCCTCTTTCTGGAACAGTCCCAGCGAGCCGCAAAAACGGCAAACCGAGTTTCTGCCCGCGTAAGCGCCTAAAATCTGTGCTCCGCCCTGGGATAACCCCGGCAGGCCCCGGGAAGCGCTTTTTCGGGCCCCCGCAAAATCCGGGCACCGGCCCGCCGGGCGCTCCGGCTGCACCGGAGCCGACAGCGGCACAGCCGCCGTCGAAACCGTCCTGCGGACGGTTTGCCCTGCGGGCCTCCCGGCGCTCTTTGCAAAATTTCTTTCCGCCTTTTGGCCTCACTTCAGCCCATTCACCAGCGCCTTGTAGCACTGCCCCCGCACCTCAAAGTTCGGGTAGCAGTCAAAGCTGGCGGAAGCCGGCGAAAGCGAAACGATATCCCCCGCCTTGGCAAGCTCATGGGCCATTGTCACGGCTTCCTCCAGCGTGGCCGTCCGCCGCAGCACCAGGCCGCTTTCGGCATAGCCGGGATGAGAGGTCACAGCCTTTTCTATCTTGTCCGCCGTCGCACCGGTCAGGATCAGCGCCTTGACATGGCGCAGCACCGGCCCGGCCAGTGGGGTGTAGTCCAGGTGCTTATCGTATCCCCCGGCGATAATGATGAGCTTTTGGTCAAAGCTCTCCAGTCCGGCTATGGTGCGGGTGGGGCTGGTGGCGATGGAATCATTGTACCAGCGCACCCCGTCCAGCTCCCGCACAAACTCAATGCGGTGCTCCACCCCGGGGAAGGTATTCGCCACATGGCGGATCACCTCCGGGGGAACCAGCCCCCACACCGCCGCGATGGCCGTCAGCATATTTTCCACATTGTGCAGCCCCGGTATCTTTATCTCGCTCATCGCGAAGAGGGGGGTATCCCCTTTGCCGTCAGTGTAGTGCAGGGTGCCCGCTTCATCCAGCCAGGCGCCGCGCTCCACCGGGTGCCGCCGGCTGAACCACCGGCAGTCGCCCCGTACCTCCGCCGCAAAGCCGGCAGTCGTGGGGCAGTCCGCGTTCAGCACCGTAGCGGTAAAGGCCCCCTGGTGCAGGAAAATGTTTTTCTTGGCGGCGATGTACTCCTCCATCGTCCCGTGCACATCCAGATGGTTCGGGGTCACATTGGTCACCACCGCTATTTCCGGGCTCTGCCGCATCGAAAGCAGCTGGAACGAGGAAAGCTCTACCACCGCCATGTCGTCCGGCTTTACCGTTTCCAGCTCCGGGAACAGCGCCCGCCCGATGTTGCCGCCTAAATGCACCGTTTTGCCGCTCTGCCGCAGCATCTCAGCGATCAGACTGGTGGTCGTCGTTTTACCGTCGCTGCCCGTCACCCCTATGATGGGGCAGGGGCAGCACTGCATAAAGAGCTCCAGCTCGCTGGTGACAGCGCAGCCCGCACGCATCAGCTCGCGCAGCCGCGGGTGATTAAAATACATGCCCGGCGTGCGGAAGATCACATCTCCCCGCAGCTTTTGCAGGTAGTCCGCCCCGGTGACGAATGCTACCCCCATGGCGGTCAGCTCTTTTGCTGCTTCGCCCAGCTCCTCCGGGCTCTTCTTATCGTAGATGGTTACCTTCATGCCCTTTTGGGCCAGCAGCTTTGCCACCGGGCGGTGGCTTACCCCCAGCCCTATCAGCGCGATCTCTTTTCCCTGCAGCTCCGCAAATACGGTCGCCGCCGTCAGTTTCTGCATGGTCTCCCTCCTCGGCAGGTTTTCCCGGGGCGCGGGCCTTCCGGCCGCCCGGCAAAGGCTCCGCCTTTTGCCGCCCCCTGCGGGGGCCGGTTCGGCGGGCCTGCGGCCCGCCGGCCGGGCGTCCGGCACTCCCTGCACCCTTCACAAATTTCTGCCCCTATTATATCCCACATTTTCGGGTTCTGCAATCGGTTTTGGGCGGCAGCACCGCCCCGGTTGGCCCCATTTCCCCCGGAAGGTCCTCCGGGGGGCCGGGCCGCACGGCCGGCCGCCCCTTGGCTCCCCTCGGGCCGACCCTCCGTTTTACTGCGGGCAGCCCTCGGCCGCCGCGGGGCGGCCGGCCTCCAGCACCGTCAGCACCTCCCGGATGCCCGCCATCGGCTCCTGCCCCTTTTGCAGCTTCACCGTCAGGTAGGGCTTTGCCCCGGCGTTCATCAGCACCCGGCCGGGCAGGGCACGGGTCAGCGCAACCAGCTGCTCCCGGTCGATGCGGTTGGAATAGAACAGCAGGCTGCCCACCCGCTGGTCGATCTCCCGGATGCCCAGCGCCGCCGCCCGGCTGCGGATCAGCGCCACATCCAGCAGCCCCGCCACCGAGCGCGGCGGCTCGCCAAAGCGGTCGCACAGCTCGTCCATGGTGTCGCTCCAGTCGTCCTCGGTGCGGATGGCCGCGATCTTCTTGTAAATATCAATGCGCTGCGCCAGCGAGGGAATATACTTCTCCGGGATGTGCGCCTCGATTTGGATATCCACCAGACATTCGAGGTTTTCCACCGGCTTTTCACCCTTTTGCTCCCTTATGGCGTCCCCTAAAAGCCGCAGGTAGAGGTCGTAGCCCACCGCCTCCATCTGCCCATGCTGGGCGCTGCCCAGAATGTTGCCGGCGCCGCGAATTTCCAAGTCCCGCATGGCGATTCGGAAGCCGCTGCCGAAGCTGGTGAATTCCCGTATTGCCTCCAGCCGCTTCTCGCTGATCTCGGAAAGCGCCTTGCCCCGGCGGAAGGTGAAGTAGGCATAGGCCCGGCGGCCGCTGCGCCCCACCCGGCCCCGCAGCTGATACAGCTGGGAAAGCCCCATCCGGTCGGCGTCCTCTATGATGAGGGTGTTGCAGTTGGGGACATCGACCCCCGCCTCGATGATAGTGGTGCACACCAGAATATCAATTTCCCGCTCCAGCAGACGCTGCCAGATCTCAGAAAGCTCCTCCTCGCTCATTTTGCCGTGGGCTGTAACGATGCGCGCCTCCGGCAGCTCCTCCCGCAGGTGGGCGGCCGTCAGCTCTATGTTATCAATGCGGTTGTGCAGGTAAAATACCTGCCCGCCCCGCCGCAGCTCCTTTCGTATCGCCTCGGTGATGATATGGTCGTCATATTCCAGCACATAGGTCTGCACCGGGTGGCGGTCCTGCGGCGCCTCGTTGATGACCGACATATCCCGGATGCCGCTCATTGCCATGTTCAGCGTCCGGGGGATGGGCGTGGCGGAAAGGGTCAGGATATCCACACTGCCCTTCAGCTGCTTGAATTTCTCCTTCTGCTTCACGCCAAAGCGCTGCTCCTCATCGATGACGCAGAGGCCGAGATCCCTAAAGCGCACATCCTCCTGCACCAGGCGGTGGGTGCCCACCACCACATCGATCTTGCCGTCTGCCAGTCTTTGCAGAATTTCCTTCTGCTGCTTCGGCGTGCGGAAGCGGGAAAGCAGCTCCACTGTGACGGGGTAGCCCTCCAGCCGCCGCAGAAAGGTCTGGTAGTGCTGCCACGCCAGGATGGTAGTGGGCACCAGCACAGCGCACTGCTTGCCATCCAGCACGCACTTAAAGACCGCCCGCAGGGCGACCTCCGTTTTGCCAAAGCCCACATCGCCGCACAGCAGCCGGTCCATGGGGGCGGGCTGCTCCATATCGTGCTTGATCTCCTCGATGCAGCGCAGCTGATCGTCGGTCTCCTCGTATTCAAAGCGCTGCTCAAACTCGGTCTGCCAGTCGCTGTCCGGGCTAAAGGCAAAGCCCTTTACAGTGCTGCGCTTGGCATACAGCTGGATGAGCTCCGCCGCCATATCCTCCACCGATTTTTTGACCCGCTGCCGGGTGCGGTTCCATTCGTTGCCGCCCAGCCGGTTCAGCTTAACGGTCTGCTCATCCTTGCCGCCCACATATTTGGTCACCAGGTCCAGCTGGGTGACGGGGACATACAGCATATCGGTGCCGGCATACCGGATCTTGATGTAATCCTTGGTGACGCCGCCGATTTCCTGCTTTACGATCCCCTCAAAAATGCCGATGCCGTGCGCCACATGGACCACAGCCATGCCGGGGGTCAGATCGGTCAGTTCCCGCAGCACCTCGCCCTGCTGGCGGCGGGCCTTGCGGCGGCTTTTAGCGGCGGTGGTGCTGCCGCCCTTGGCTGTGGTAATGACAGCCCAGCGCAGCTCGGGGTATTCAAAGCCGGAGGAAAGCCCGCCCGGCAGCACAAATATTTTACCGGTTGTAATATTTTCCGGAGATTTTACAAATCTCGCCGCAAATCCCCGGCGGGTCAGGTCCTCGGTCAGCGCCAGGGCGCCGCGTTCGGTACCGGCCAGCAGCCATATGGTCCAGTCCCGCTGCCGGTAGCTTTCCAGGTCCTCACACAGGGGGTCCAGCGCCCCGCCCCAAACCGAAAGCGCATTGGCCGCAACATGGTACAGCCCCGCCAGCGGCAGGCCGGGGTAGCTGCGGGGAAAGCTATCCAGAATGATGGTGGGGAGGACGGGCAGCTCCTCCGCCAGCACCCCCGCCTCCGGGAACAGAAAAGCGCAGCCCGGGGCCAGAGTTCCCTCCTCCAGCAGGGCGGTCACATCCTGCTTTTGCTGCCAGCAGGTGTGGTTCAGGCTCTCCTTCAGGTTCACCCCTTCGGAAAGCAGTAGCAGCCGCTCCCCCCGGTAGGAGAGCAGATTGCTGCCCGCCGGGCACAGCAGCCCGGCATAGCGGTCGGCGGCCGGCAGGGCCACACCGCCCTCCAGCAGCTCCATATCCTGCCGGAGGGTCTCCGCGCACAGGGTTTTCTGCTTCGGAGTCAGCCGGGAAAGCTTTTCTTTCAGCTGGGCGGCCAGCTCGGCGGGGTGGTACAGCAGCTCCCGCACTGGGGTGATTTCCACCAGCTTCATGCTGTCCTCCCGGCGCTGGCTTTCCAGCGAAAAGGCCGCGATGGAATCCACCTCGTCCCCCCAGTATTCCAGCCGGATGGGCCAGCTGTACTGCGGCGGGTAAAAATCCACAATGCCGCCCCGGGCCGCGAACTGCCCGATGCCCTCTACCTGCTCGGCCCGCTGGTAGCCCGCCTGCACCAAAAATTCCAGCAGCTTTTGGGGTGGGTATTCCTGCCCCACCCGCAGGCTCAGCGTGGCGGCCGAAAGCTGCTCCGGCAGCAAGGTGGGCTGCAGGGCGGCGGTCACCGTCCCCACCACGATGAGGGAAGGGTCCCTTTGCAGCCGCCGCAGAACGCCCAGCCGCAGCTGCTCATATTCCCGGCTTACGCTTTCCACGCTGTGGTAGGTGAATTCCCGTTCGGGGTACAGCAGCGCCCGTTCCTCGCCGTAAAAGCGGTTGATATCCTCCATCAGGCGGGTGGCGGCCGCCTCCTCATCGGTGAGGAGGACGGCGCCCCGGCCCAGTTCCCGGCACAGGGCGGCGGCGAAGTGGGCCTTATGGACGGCGGCAAGACCATCCAGCAGCAGGGGGCTTTTGCCCGCGCGCAGCGCCTGGCAGGCAGAGGAGAAAGAGGCTAAATTTTGGAGCTTCTGAAGCATGTGGTACCTCCTGATTGGGGTGGGAAAAGGCCTTTCACTATTACGGCAAAATGGAGCCTTTTTTGCATGTGAAAGGTTAATAATTCACTTTTATTTACGGAAGATTTACAAAATGGGGAAATACTGGGCGAAGATCGCATAAATAGTGGATTTTATTGGGGGAGTGAGACTGGGATTTATTGTGTGAATTTGTGGTCGCCTGGCGGCGTCGCGGAGTCACCGGAGGGTGACGGCCTGCACGCCTACCCGGCGGGAGCCTACTTTTGTATGCGCGCGTCGTCGCGGGCTTTGCTCCATGTCGGGTTGCTATCCCTATGGGATAGACAACCCTCCAACGCTCCGCCGCTCCTCCTTTCCCCGGCGGGCCTTGCGACCCGCTGGGGGCCCCATACCAAAACACGCTTGGGGCTGTGCCCCAAGACCCCCTTGCCGCTAAGCTGCGGCTGGATACGAACGATGCGAAAGCATCGTCCGTACAGCGCCGCAGATACGCTCTCAAGGTGCCTGCGGCGCATTTTATTTTGGACCTTGCAGGAACCGAATTAAAATAAACACCTTATAAGCGTCGTCTAATCCCGCTCCGGGAATACGAAGTGTTTCCGGGCGGGGGGGCTCCGACGCGTAGGGGGTCTCGGGGTCCTCCCCGAGTGACTTTTGGTTACTTTTCTTCACAGAAAAGTAACCCCTCGCCGGGCAGGCGTACAGTCTGTCACCCTGCGGTGACTCTGCGCCGCCGAAGGCGAGATAAAATTATTACCTTTTGCCAGCAACCCCTCAGTCAGCCTGCGGCTGACAGCTCCCCTTACACAGGGGAGCCTTTGGGTTGGGGCGGCACCCGCCTTCTACGCAGGGGAGCCTGCGGGGCGGTGAGAATAGGGAACGGAAAGGAGTGTGCGGCGATGGCTCGTTTTGCCCCGAAGAATACCCTGCCGGCGCTTGGCGGGCTGTTGGGCGCTGCTTTGCTGATCGGCTATGCCCCCGCTGCCGCGGAGGGAGCGATGCGGGGACTTTCCGCCTGCGGGCGGGTCATTCTGCCGGCGGTGTTCCCGTTTTTGGCGGTTTCGGTATTCCTGGCGGGGGCGCCCGGGGGCGCGGGACTGGCGGCCCTCCTTTCCGGGGTTATGCGATACTGCTTCCGGCTGCCTGCGGCTGCGGCGCCGGCCCTGCTGATGAGTTGGATCGGGGGGTATCCCGCCGGGGCCAAAACGCTGGCAGAGCTGCGGCGGCAGGGGGGCCTTACCGCGCGGGAAACGGAGGAAGCGGCCCCGGTGCTGATTTACAGCGGGCCGGCCTATATGGCCGGGGTGGTGGGCGGCCGCATTTTCGGCTCCACGGTGGTGGGGATTTTTTTGTTCCTGTGCCAGCTGGCGGCGGGTCTGCTGCTGGGGCGGCTGTTTGCCTGTGGCCGGCCGCTGCCGCCCAAAGGGAGCCGCTTGCGGTCTTCTCCCAAAACGGAGCCGGCCGCGGTGCTGCTGGTACGGTCGGTGGGTTCGGCGGCTTCCTCGGCGGTGAATATCTGCGCCTTTGTGGTGCTGCTTTCGGCCTTTGCGGAAGTATTTTCCGCCTGCGGGCTGTTCCCCCTGCTGGAGAGGGGACTGGCCTTTTTAACGCGCGGGGGAATAGCCGGGGAGACGGCCCACTGCTTTTTTACCGGCCTTTTGGAGATCTGCGCGGGTTCGGCGCTGGCGGCGGAGCTGCCCCCTACCGAGGCCGGCAAGATCCTGCCGTTTCTGCTTTCCTTTGGGGGACTTTCGGTTTGCTGTCAGGTTTCGGCCTGCTTTGGGGAGGAGCCGCTGTCCTGGGGTAAGCTGCTGTGGGGGCGGCTGCTGCATGGGCTTTTTACGGCGCTTTTGGCGGTATCGTGGCTGAAAAGGGCGGTGCTCCCGGCCATGACCGGGGCAGCTGTGCCGGCTTTTTCCGTGGGGCGGATGCTGTGGGGCAGCGGGGCGATGGTGCTGCTGTGCCTGCTGCTGACCGTCCGTTGGGAGCGGGGGATGGTGGCAGAGGGATGAGGCTGCGGGGGCGGCCGCAGGCCGCCGCAGGGCCGCAGGGTCGGGCGGGGAGAGAGAACTTTGGACCTGATGGGAATGGTGGGGGTGGGGCCCGCAGGGCCGAGGGGCGGAGCCCCTCATAGGCGGCCGGAGGCCGCCGCAGCCGCCCGGAGGGCGGCTCCCTGCGGGCCGGGGCTTGTGGCTTGCAGGGGGTGGCCGAGGAGGCGGAGGC
>ERZ506917.659-NODE-659-length-12594-cov-4.276816_pt1 | contig 12594 bp, 11 predicted proteins | sample MGYA00512904_ERZ506917 | MGnify/ENA metagenome assembly ERZ506917 | reverse complement strand
CGCCCGCCTTTGCTGGTAGGCAATCAAGGGGCGACAGCAAGGAGTGCTGCCGCCCTGCACTATTATTCAGAGAGGGGGAATTTCCATGAACGACCAGAAAGCCTACCAAGAGTATATCCAGCGCAGATACAACGCCTTTTGCAAGGCTGTTATCCGCTATGCCTGGCAGCGTCCGTCCGTGCCGGAATTATGTAGAGCTCCACATAATTCTGTTGCATTTCCCTGCCTTTTATGATACTATTTTGATACTAAGAAAATTAACAGCCGAAAATAACAGATGAAACATTAACAAAATTGCGAATATTTTGCCTATGAAAACACAGAGAATACACCCCCATATAATAGGATTTGTCGAGTGGGAATGATTTCAGAGGTTGAAAAAAGTCCGTAAACACTGGACTTTTTGAGCCTTGATGCCCTGCGTGGCAACGATTTGGCAACACTTTTTCATTATTCACAAGAAAAGAGCTATCTGATTTCTGTTAGAGAAGTCAGATAGCTCTTTTTTGTTTTCTGTATTTTTTATGTTGCCTACCTTGCAAAAATACTTCCCGCGATGGGGCATATGAATGCCTTTCTCAAAGCTTGTGCGCTTTCATGGAGGTGAAATCTTTTCTACCCCCAAAACCGATACAGGAGTGAGCGGCCAAAGGAGAAGCGGGAAATCTCTCTATTCTTTGCTTTTAGGGGGAATTATGGTATAATCCGAAGGGAAAACTGCCCTCAAGGAAAGGAACGCGACCATGAAACAGAACCGGAAAGTCCCCAAGCCTCCCCGCGATCTGCGTGCGGTGATCCACAAAAAACCCACCGTTTTCGCGGTGTATCTCATCCTGCGTATTGTCGTCTTATTGACCCTTGTTTCCTCCATTATCCGCGGGGAGTACGAAAACGCCTTTGTGTGCCTGCTGGTGCTGTTTTTATTTATGCTGCCGCTTTTTATTCAGCAGAACTTTGGCATAGAGCTGCCCAGCACGCTGGAGATCATCATCCTGCTGTTTATCTTCGCTTCCGAGATCCTGGGGGAACTGGGGTGCTTCTTTATTACCTACCCCAACTGGGATTCTATTCTGCACACCACCACCGGCTTTTTATGCGCGGCCACCGGCTTTGCGCTTATTGATATTCTGAACCGCAACAGCAAGATCAAGTTTGAGCTTTCGCCGGTGTATGTTTCGCTGGTGGCTTTCTGCTTTTCCATGACCATCGGTGTGCTGTGGGAGTTCTTTGAGTTCGGCATGGACCGGCTGTTCCTAATGGATATGCAGAAGGATACCATTATCCACAGTATCACCTCCGTGATGCTGGACCCCACCAATATGAACATCCCGGTGACCATTGGGGATATCACCAGTGTGGCGGTAAACGGGCAGGAGCTGGGCTTTGGCGGGTACCTGGATATCGGGCTGTACGATACCATGGAGGACCTGTTTGTCAATTTCATCGGGGCGCTGGTCTTTAGCTTTATCGGATATTTTTACATCAAGCGCCGCGGGGAGGGGAAGATCGCCAAGGCGTTTATCCCCACCATTACCGAGCCCAAACCGGAGGAAGGACCTGCTGAAGTACCGGCTACGCCCACGACGGAAGAAGAGTGAGGGAGGGCTTAGCGTATTCCTCCTTGGCAAAAGAAAAGGCCCGTACCGATGGCAGAACCATCGGTACGGGCTGATATTTTTCTGCGAGGGAAGGGGAGAGGATCACTCTAGCAGGCCGCTTTCACGCAGCAGCAGCTCCACATCGGTACCCTTGACCTTCTTCAGCAGGATCTTGACCGCTTCCCGCTCGCCGAAGGAGAGCGGCAATTCGCTGATGGGCTTCTTATCGACGGCATAGTAGCAGGCACGCAGCAGCTCACGCACATCGTACTTGCTGCCCCATACCTCCGGTACACCGCGGTCGATATCCAGCAGGGTGTAAACCGATTCCATACCGGTACGCATGGAGTACTCGGTGGTGAAGATGGTATCGCGGGGGGTCTCCGCAAACTGCCCGATGAAGGCGAAGTTCACGGCGCCATCCGGTACCACCTTGGGGCGGTCGCTTTCCTTGCGGGGCTGGAAGAAGGCATTGATATAGGGCATATAGCAGGTGGTGGTATTGCAGGCCGTCGCCGCCAGCTCCTCAATGCGGTCCTCCGGGATGCCGATGTGGTACAGCCACTCACGGCAGATCTCCTCACCGGTGCAGTCCCGCATGGCCTTCTTGACGAAATTACCCTCCCGGTCGGTGTGCAGGCCGTACACCCACACCAGCACGGTGCTCTTGTCCTGGCTCTTAAACTGCGGCTGGCGGTTGATGGTCCAGGATAGATACCAGTTTTCTGTGCTGTCCTTTACGGTGACGATACCGCCGGTGGTCACCTTGCCGGCGCGGGGATCGCGCTTGCAGATGTTCATAATATGGCGGATGATCTCCTCATCGGCGGTGGCTACGGTGGCGCTCATCCAGTTGGTGGCCTCCACATCGCTGCAGAAGGCGTCGGGGTTGCCGTATTCGCCGTGCTGCGCCTGCCGTGCGATGGCCTTCCACATATCCCACGATTCGCCGCAGCCGTTATGGATGCCGGAGAGATCGGGAGCGTGGGTCTGGTCGCCGTAGCAGGAGGTATCGGTGCAGCAGCCGTTGGTGATGAACACAAGGTCGTCCTCGATGAGGTCAATGGTCTGCTCCTTTCCGTCCTTCACATAGACGATCTGGCGGGCGACCTTCTTGTCGCCCTCTGTTTCAATAATGACATTGCGGACATCCATGCCGTATTCGATGCGGACGCCGTGGCTCTCCAGGTACTTGACCAGCGGCAGGATCATGCTCTCGTACTGATTATACTTGGTAAAGCGCAGGGCGCTGAAGTCGGGCAGGCCATCGATGTGGTGGACATAGCGGCAGAGGTAACGCTTCATCTCCAGTGCGCTGGACCACCGCTGGAAGGCGAACATCGTCTGCCAGTACAGCCAGAAGTTGGTGCCCCAGAAGCTCTCGGGCAGCACCTCGGAGATCTTCTTATCCTCCAGGTCCTTTTCCGGGGTAATGAACAGCTTGGAAAGGGCCATGGCGCTTTCCTTATCCAGCGCGAACTTCTTATCGGTGTGGGCGTCCTCGCCGCGGTTTACGGTGGCACGGCACAGGGAGTAGTTGGGGTCGTGCTTATTGAGCCAATAGTATTCATCCAGTACGGATACACCGGGGGTTTCGATGGAGGGCACATCGCGGAAGGTATCCCACATCACCTCAAAGTGGTTATCCATTTCGCGGCCGCCGCGCATATAAAAGCCCTTGGTGACATCCTTGCGGCCATCGCAGCTGCCGCCGGCCAGGTCCAGCTTTTCCAGCAGGTGGATGCGCTCGCCTTTCATCTGGCCATCGCGCACCAGATAAAATGCGGCGGTAAGACCGGCCAGGCCGGTGCCGATGATATAGGCGGATTTGTTATCGACGCCCTGGGGCTTTTCGGGGTGAGCAAAGCTTTCGTAGGTTCCAGCGGAATAATACATAAATAGGCCTCCTGTAAGATTGGATTCGGGAGCGGAGCTCCCTTGGATGGCTTTATTCTATCCCGCCGGGCCGCGAAATAAAATAGACAGAAAAACCCCCGTGACAAAAACTTCGTCACGGGGAAAGAGCTGAATAAGTTTTTATCAAACGGGCTTGTTTGTCAAGGATTCGAGGGCCGGTCGGTGCGGAAGCGCTCCAGCGCGGCGCTGATGCTGCCCTGGATGACCAGAGCCAGCTTATTCACCAGCAGCTCCGGCTCGGCCCGCATATCGTCCTTGATCCAATCCAGCATGAGCCCCACAAAGGAATAGGAGTGGACCTGCGCGATGAACTGCTTATCCTCCTCCCGCACCGTCATCCCGGCGGAACGCTCCGCAATGACACCCATGATGAGCTGATCGGTGAGGGGGACCAGGTATTTTTCCACCTGCTCCCGGCTGACGCACCGATAGACGTTCATCACAAAGACCTTATTTTCCCGCACCGCGTGGAAGATTTGAATAAAGCCCTGCTGCCAGGTATCGTAGGTCTTTTTGTTGGCCAGTGCCTTGGCAGCGTCCTCCATGCAGGCCCATTCCACCAGGTCGTAGATATCCTTGAAGTGATAGTAGAAGGTCATGCGGCTGATGCCGCAGTCCTCGGTGATATCGCTGATGGTGATTTTGGAAAGCGGCTTTTGCTGCAGCAGGCTTTTCAGCGACTGCACCAGCGCGCGTTTGGTGATCTGGGACATGGGGCATCTCCTTCCGGCTCTATTTTTCCCTATTATAGCATGCGGCGGCCCTACCGTTCCAGCGGCTTTTTGTAAACAAACCGAACCATGGAGGAAAAACGGGACAGGCGGGGGCTTTTGTGGTATAGTAATGGTATAATAATGCTTGCAAGGAGGATATGCCATGAGCTGCTTTATTACCCATTACGCCTCCCCGCTGGGACGCCTGCTGCTGGCTGCCGATGAGGAGGGTCTGACCGGTCTGTGGCTGGAAGGACAGAAGTACTTTGCGGCCGGACTGCCGCAGCAAAGGGAGGAGCAGCGCACGCCGGCTCTGGAAGAGGCCTGCCGCTGGCTGGATACCTACTTTACCGGCCGGGAGCCGGATTTTACTCCGCCGCTGCATCCTGTGGGCTCGGATTTTCAGCGGGCGGTGTGGCAGCTTCTGCTGCAGATCCCCTATGGGCAGACCACCACCTATGGCGCGCTGGCCGGGGAACTGGCGCGGCAGCGCGGCTTGACACATTTTTCGGCGCAGGCGGTGGGCGGCGCCGTGGGGCATAACCGTGTTTCCATTATCATCCCCTGCCACCGGGTAGTGGGCAGCGGCGGCAGCCTTACCGGCTACGCCGGCGGGCTGGAGAATAAGATCAAGCTGCTGGAGCTGGAGAGTGCCGACCTTGGCGGGCTGTACCGGCCAACCAAAGGAACGGCGCTGTGACCCGCCTGTTTAGCGGAAGGAGGGCAACCTTGTTATAAATTTGACGAATACCGCGAAATTTGGTATACTATCTCCATCCTAATCAAAGGCAAGGGGACCGGGAATATGAAACTTTTACCCTGCGCGGTGCGCGGCGTGCTGGCTGGTTTGATGATCTCTATCGGCGGCTATGTGTACCTGGGCTGCGAAAACCGTGTGGTGGGGGCGGTGTTCTTCACTGTGGGGCTCATCACCATCACCCTGTTTGGGTTCGATCTGTATACCGGAAAAATTGGCTACTGGCTGGGCCAAAGTCGGCAGGAACGCTGGCAGACGCTGCTTTCTCTGCCTTGTAATGCCGTGGGCTGCCTGATAGCGGGCCTGGCCCGCAGACCGGCCGGGGCAGTGCTGGCCCTGTGTGAGGCCCGCCTGGCCAAAGCGCCCCTTACCCTGCTGGTGGATGGCATCTTCTGCGGCATCCTTATCTTTATCTGCGTCGAGATCTACAAGACCCGGGGAACGGTGCTGGGCATCCTTATTTGCATCCCCACCTTCATTCTCTGCGGATTCGAGCACTCCATCGCTGATATTTTCTACTTCTGCAATGCCCGTATCTTCAGCTGGCAGGCTGTGCTGGTGGTGCTGCTGGTGGCGCTGGGCAATGCCCTCGGGGCACTTATTATCCCGGCAGCCCGGCTGGTGTACCTGCCCAAAGAGGAACAACCCCATTGGGAATAAAACCGCTGCGCGGTCCATCGGGCCGCGTGGCTTTTTTTTACAAAAGATCGCATCTCCTTATCGATATCCTGTTGGATGCCGTATGTGTGCGGCGGCTCCTGCCGCAGAGCCCCAGGCCCAGCGTGCTCAGGCGTTCTTCGCCCCTTGGCAGCCTACAGTATTCCATCATTTCTTCTCAAACTCCTTTGCTGCATCTTTCAGGTATCGGCGGATGGGCAGATGCTGGGGGCAGGCGGGCTCCCTTTTGCCGCCCAGGTACACCCGCGCGGTATCAAAGCAATTGAATCCCGCCGCCAGGTATTCGTCCACCATCTGGCTAAACTGTGCCAGGTCCACCTCCTCGCCCTGCATGGGCAGCCGCATACAGCCAAAGCCAAAGTTCTTTTTTACTTCCGCAAAGCTCATAATAGGCGCTCTCCTTCCATTTTGTTGCTATTTTCATTATGAACCCTAAAGTTCACTTTAGGTTAGGAGCTTTTTCACAGAAAAACCGTCCCCCGGCTGTTTCACAGTTTGGCTCCCCTGTCCCAAATTTTCTCATCCGCCGACTTTTGCCGATGGGCTCCGAGCCGCCCCGGCGCTACAATGAAGAGGAAATAAAGGGCTTTGCCCTGTACTACCGGGAAAGGAACGGGAACTGACTATGACACTGATGGAAAAAGCCGCCCATGCGGCAGAACGCAAGGCCTTCGAGAAGGTGCTGGAAAACTTCATCCAAAAGGGAAAAACAGCGGATGCCGCCTCCGCCGCGCAGGACCTGGTGGATATGGCCGAAAAGATCCAGGGCAGCGTGTGGAAGAAGGAATCCTTCGAGGTGCTGCACATGATCGCAGGTCAGCCGGAGGGCAAGTGGGCGCACTATGTCCAGCGAATTCTGGACGAAACCGACCCTTATATTCTCAAAACCTTCCTCACCAACGCGGTGTATGAGGGTGGCTTCCGCGGCTATCAGCAGGCACAGAAGAATGCTGAAAAGTATGGCTGCAATATTCCGTGGCTCATTTTGATGGACCCCACCTCCGCCTGCAATATGCACTGCACCGGCTGCTGGGCGGCAGAGTACGGTCATCAGCAGAGCCTGACCTTTGAGGAGATGGATCGAGTCCTCACCGAGGCCAAGGAGCTGGGTACCCATGCCTGCCTCTTTACCGGCGGCGAGCCGCTCATCCGCAAAAAGGATATCATTCGCCTGTGCGAAAAGCACCGGGATATGGCCTTCCACGCCTTCACTAATGGCACCCTCATCGATGATGATTTCTGCAGGGAGCTGCTGCGGGTCGGCAATTTCTTTGTGTCCGTCTCCATCGAGGGCTTCGAGGAAGCCAATGACGGCCGCCGCGGCGAGGGCCACTTCCAGAAGGCGCTGGCCGCCATGGAGCTGATGCACCGCTACAAGATCCCCTTCGGCGTTTCCATTTGCTACACCGCCAAGAATTATAAGACCGTCACCAGCGATGAATTTTTGGATCTGCTCATCAGTAAGGGCTGCGTCTTTGCGTGGTACTTCCACTACATGCCGGTCGGCATGGGCGCCTCCACCGATCTGCTGCTGACCCCCGAGCAGCGCACCTACATGAAAAACCGTGTGCGGGAGATCCGCGGTGTGACCGGAGGCAAGGAGCTCTACTGCATCGATTTCCAGAATGACGGTGAATTTGCCGGCGGCTGTGTGGCCGGCGGGCGCATTTACTGCCACATCAATGCGGCTGGTGATGTGGAGCCCTGCGTCTTTATCCATTATTCCGGCGCCAATATCCGGGAAAAGAGCTTCCTGGAGTGCCTGCAGCAGCCGCTATTCCTGGAATACCGCAAGGGTCAGCCCTTCAATGGCAACCACCTGCGGCCCTGCCCCATGCTGGAAAATCCCGATCTCCTGCCGGAGATGGTGAAGCGCAGCGGCGCCCGCTCCACCGATCTGGAGGCGCCGGAAAGTGCCGAGCACCTGTGCGAAAAGTGCAAGGCCTACGCCGCCTGCTGGCAGCCCACCGCCGAACAGCTGTGGGACGAAGAGCACCGGCAGTAACCAACAAAGAAGAACCGTAAAAGTTTTCGGTCAAGCCTTTTTCAAAAGGCTTGCATTTTCCAAAGACAGTGTCTTTGGCCGCTTACCGCGCGTCGGGCACAACCTCCACTTGAATCGGGCAGACCCTCCGCTACACTACGGGCAGCCCTCTTCCGCTTCGGTGTGCCCTCCTTTCCCCACAAGGTCTTACGACCTTGTGGGGACCCCAGAAATCCCATTTTTCGTAGGGCACTCGCAAGGTAGCTGCTTAGACTTGTACCTTCGGAAGGAAGGATAGTGTGAAAGGAAACCATTAGGGTTTCCTTTCGCGTTTAATAAAAACTGATTTTGCACATATGGCAAAATCAGCGGCGGCAGGGCATAGCCCTGCCGCGTTCTATAAGGAGAGGGTTCGCCCTTACTTGTTGTCTTGTCCAGACTATCCTTTCGCCGAGCGGACGAAAATATTCCATTATCCTCCTAATTTTCGGCAGATACGCCCCTCACCGTCCAAAGGGCGCGGCCTGCCGCAGTGCCGCCACAAACTGCGCCAGCGCGGGGTTTTGGGCGTCCCGCCGCCACGCCGCTATCACTTCCTCCTGCTCGCCCTGCCCGGTCAGCGGGATAAAAACCAGGTTTTCCGCCGGAGCATTCTTCCGCGCCGAGTAATCCGGCAGAATGGATACCCCTTCTTCCGCCGCCACCATCATCAGGATGCTCTCACTATCGGAGGAGCAGAACAGGATATTAGGCCGGTAGCCTGCCTCCTTATACAGGTTCATAAAAAACGCGTCGCCGTAGGAATCCAGCGTTTCCGCCGGGGACATGTAAATGATCGGCTCCCCCCGCAGCTCCCGGCGGGTCAGCCGCACCCGCTGCGCCAGCGGATGCCCGGCATACAGCGCCGCCACCAGCCCCACCTCCTCGGCCAGCAGCCAGTCCACCCGTTCATCCTGCTTCAGGTTGGTGCTGTCCCAGGTCAGGATCAGATCAAACTGATTCCCCAAAAGTCCCGCTGCCAGCTGGTCGGTGGTGCAGCGGTAAAAGGTGATCAGCAAATTGGCGTGCCGCTGGTGGAATTCCCGCAGGAAATCGGTAAATCCGCTTTGCTCATAGCCCTTTAGGTACCCAATGCGCAGGCTGCCGGAAAGCCCGGTGGAAGCTCCGTGCGCCCGGTCAATGGCCTGATCCATCCGCTCCAGGATCGCCTTCGCTTCGGTCAGAAACGCCTTGCCCGCCGGCGTTAGGGAAACCGGCCGGGTACTCCGGTCAAACAGGGGACACCCCAGCATCTCCTCCAGCAGCCGTATCTGCTGCGTCACCGCTGTCTGGGAGATAAAAAACTGGTCGGCTGCCTTGGTAAAGCTCCGGCTCTCCGCCGCCGCCACAAAGTATCTCAGTTGGTTTCGGTTCATCGGTTTCCTCCCTTTCTCCTTTCCGGTCCCTGCAATCCGCTGCATCATAACTTTTTCTTATATTATAATGCCAAACTGCTCCTTGTCAATGCTCCTCTCCCGTCCTATAATAAGAATACTTTTTATAAAGTCGAAATGAGGAGTATTGTATGCAAAGAGAAAATTTCCGTTCCCGCTTAGGGTTCCTGTTGGTCAGTGCCGGCTGCGCCATCGGCATCGGCAATGTCTGGCGCTTCCCCTATATCACCGGCCAGTACGGCGGCGGATACTTTGTGCTGTTTTATCTCATCTGCCTGGTCATCATGGGCATCCCGGTTATGACCATGGAGCTGGCCGTGGGCCGCGCCAGCCGCAAAAGCGCCGTACAGGCCTACCAGACCCTCGAAAAGCCGGGCCAGAAGTGGCACATCCACGGCTGGTTCTGCATGCTGGGCTGCTGCCTGCTTATGATGTACTACACCACCGTCACCGGTTGGATGGTGGATTACTTTTATAAATTCCTCCGGGGCGATTTTGCCGCCGGCATGGGCACCGAGGAGATCGGCGGCGTCTTCAGCCAGATGCTCTCCTCCCCCGGAGAAATGACCATCTTTATGGTCATCGTGGTCGTTCTGGGCTTTTTGGTTTGCAGCTTTGGCGTGCAGAAAGGCCTCGAGCGCATCACCAAGGTCATGATGATCGCCCTGCTGGCTCTCATTGTTGTGCTGGCGGTGCACAGCCTGCTGCTGCCCGGCGCCGCCGAGGGCATGAAATTCTACCTGCTCCCCTCCGCCGAAAGCATCCGTACCAACGGCCTGGGGAATATCATCACCGCCGCCATGAATCAGGCCTTCTTTACCCTCAGTCTCGGCATCGCCGCCATGGAGATCTTTGGAAGCTACATGAGCCGGGAGCACACCCTCGCCGGCGAGGCCACCCGCATCTGCGCCCTGGATACCTTTGTGGCCATTATGGCCGGCGTCATCATTTTCCCGGCCTGCTTCTCCTATGGTGTCCAGCCGGATGCCGGCCCCTCCCTCATCTTCCAGACGCTCCCCAGCGTTTTCGTCAATATGGAGGGCGGCCGCCTGTGGGGCACCCTGTTCTTCCTGTTCATGACCTTCGCCAGCTTCTCCACGGTGCTGGCCGTGTTTGAGAATCTCCTGGCCTTCGCGGTGGATACCTTCGGCATCAGCCGCAAAAAGGCCTCCTTTATCGGCTGCATTGCCATGCTGGTGCTCAGCATGCCCTGCATCCTCGGCTTCAATGTCTGGGGTGATCTGCACCTCATCGGTGCCCGCGGCGTGCAGGATAGCGAGGATTTCCTTGTCAGCAATCTGCTGCTGCCCATCGGCGCAGTCGTCTATCTGCTGTTCTGCGTCAGTCGCTGGGGCTGGGGCTTCGAAAATTACCTCGCGGAGGCCAATACCGGAAAAGGCCCCAAGCTTCCCCGCTGGCTGCGTCCCTATTTCCGCTATGTTCTCCCCCTGCTCATCATCGTCATTCTGGTGCAGGGCCTTCTGTAATCAGTCAAAAATCAAGAGCCGTCCCCATGGGGCGGCTCTTTTCGTATCTGGTATTCCGCTATCTTAAGGCTCCTCTTACATCGGGAAGCGGCCAGCCGTATAAATGACGGCATGGCTGCCGGAACAAGCAAAACCGAGATGATCGTCCCATCTGCCGGTAGGAGAATAGACCAAACCTAACATACCCATCCAAAAGGAAAAGCCCCTCTCGGAGCTTCCTTTTCATAGGACGATCGCTTATGTCATTATCGGCGCTTCTTCCTTCGCGAAGACCATCACACTCACGGTGTAGCACCCGTCGCCCGGCTGTGTCTCCATCTCGCCGCCGTATTTCTTCACCACCCGGTTGATGATCCCCCGGCCGTTGCCGCGGGTCATCTTGCCCTGGTTCACGGCGGTGCCCTCGGCGCCCTTACCGCAGCTGTTGCGGCACAGGATGGAAAGCGCCCCATCCGCCGTCTGCATGGTTAGTCCTACCTGCTTCGGCTCAGCTGCCCCGGCCGCCGCTATGGCGTTATCCAGCAGATTGCTCACCAGCGCCACCAGGTCGTAGTCGTCAAAGCCCGCCGTCCCTGCCGCCAGCTTTATGTCAAAGTTCGTCTCAATACCCGCCTTTTCACAGTCGGCGGCCTTATTCACCAGCAGCGCGTTCAGTATGGCGTTGCGGCAGTAGTGCAGGTTGATGAGCTTCGGCGCGGCCACCTCCTCGGCATACTGCTTCAGGTCGGTGCCCTCCGGGGCCCCGGCGGTCAGGCTGCGTATCACCGCCACATGGTTATTGATGTCATGCTGCATCTCCCGTATCTGCTTCTGCTGCTCCTCCAGCAGGGTATAGTAGCTCTGCTGCATCCGGGTGGCCTCCAGCTGGGCCCGCAGCGCGGCGTTCTCGTTCATCCGGCGGATCATCACAAACAGCGCCAGGTCGCCCAGCATCCCCGCCACCAGCGCCGCCACCCCATAGGGGTTAAAAATGGCCGTCTTGGTCTCATTGGCGTACAGCACCAGGGTAATAAAAAACAGAATAAACTGCGAAGCGGGGATCAGGATATACGCCATGATGTCCAGCCGGGCATTGCGGCTCTGCACATACCGTATCAGCCGGATGATCCCCCAGCAGAGCCCCACGAAGATCAGCTCCGAGGCGGCAATGGAAGCGTTAAAGTACCACACGCCCCGCACATTATCCAGCAGGTAGTAGTACATGTAGTCGGGGATCAGCCAGATCGCCAGGATATCCCCCAGCGCCATCCCCAGTATTTCTATTATCTTTTCCACAAAGAACAGCAGCAGCCGCATCGCGATGCTGCCGTCAAATACCGTAAACAGATAGACCAGCTGAAAGACAAAATACAGCGCCATCAGCAGGTAGAAAATAGGGATCGCGTTGTTGCCGGGTACTTCCCGCAGGTAGCTGATGATGACTAGCCCAATATACAGCAGCAGGGTGGCGCGGGTCAGGTTTTTCCGGCTTTGGTATTTCGGCTTGTAGGGGATAAACGCGTGGATAAACCACACAAATATAAATGTGATCAGATTATTGATGATGCCATACACCATGTTTCCAAAGAAATGCGATGTAAAAAACTGAATGATCGCTGTCATGCTTCTCTCTCCTCAATTCCGTTCTCTCTCACAGCTCGATATGGTGGTATTTACGGAACTGCTCCCGCACGGCAGGGTAGTAGCCGTGGCTGATGGGCACCACCGTCCCGTCCTTCATCAGGAAGCTCTCCCGCCGAAACACCGCCGCATGGTCCAGGCTCACCGCAAAGCTGTTGTGGCACCGCAGAAAGGCCGGGTCCCCCAGCCGTTCCAGCAGCTCCTCCAGTCCCAGGGCGGTGGTCACGCACTGCCCGTCCGCCAGGTACAGCTTGGTCACCCGCAGCCGCCGCTCCAGGTGGGAGATCTCCCGTTTTTCCAGTACCAGCTGGCCGCCCTTCTGCGGCAGCACCAGTTGGCCGTTTTCGGCCTCGGCCAGTGCGGTCATCGCCTTTTGCAGCGCCAGCGGCAGGTGCTTCTCCATCGTC
>ERZ506917.653-NODE-653-length-12731-cov-3.312796_pt1 | contig 12731 bp, 8 predicted proteins | sample MGYA00512904_ERZ506917 | MGnify/ENA metagenome assembly ERZ506917 | reverse complement strand
AGATAGCGGCAATCTAAAATCATTTCATGACCCACAAAGCCCGTAGCACCGGTATATACAATGCCGTAGGTATCCTTGAAGCAAGCTGCCAGATAATTGGCGCTCAGAATAGCAGTCTTGGTGGCATTGGTCAGACCTTCGGCGCCCATCATGCAAATATAACCGTAAGTAATAGGCAGGATTCCTGCGCTACCGTATGGAGCTGAAGAAACCTGATTGGCACTGTTACCCCAAACTTGATGTCCCGGAAGGAACGGAACCAGATGTTCGGCTACACAAACGGGACCTACACCTGGACCGCCACCACCGTGAGGGCTGGCAAAAGTCTTATGCAGATTCAAATGGCATACATCAGCACCGATGGTACCCGGATTGGTCAGACCTACCTGTGCATTCATATTTGCACCATCCATGTAAACCTGTGCTCCGCATTTATGAATAATTTTACAAATTTCTGCAATTTCCGGTTCAAAGATACCATGAGTGGACGGATAGGTAATCATTAATGCAGCCAGATCATCCTTGTTGGCTTCTGCTTTTGCACGTAAATCTTCTACGTCTACATTACCTTTATCGTCACAGGCGCAAGTCACCGTGGTATATCCGCATTGAATGGCTGAAGCCGGATTCGTACCGTGGGCTGATGCCGGAATTAATATCTTGTTGCGGTGTCCCTGTCCGATACTTTCCAGATAAGCGCGGATGATACGAAGTCCTGTATACTCTCCTGCTGCACCTGAATTAGGTTGCAAAGTGACTCCTGCAAATCCGGTAATAACCTTCAACTGCTCGCTTAAGTTATTAATTAATGTCTGATAGCCTTTTGTTTGATCCTCAGGTGCTAACGGGTGTATAGCCATCCAGCCTAAGTTGCTGAGTGGGAGCATTTCCGAAGCGGCATTCAGTTTCATGGTACAAGAACCCAATGAAATCATGGAATGTGCCAATGAGATATCTTTACGTTCCAAACGTTTGATATAACGCATCATTTCGGTTTCAGTATGATACTTGTTGAATACCTCATGGGTGAGGAAGGAAGTACGGCGGCGTAGTTCACGATTCAGTGAGGATGCTTCGGGAATGTCTGTTACTTCTTGAACGGTTTCTTCGGCAGCAATGGAGAAGATGGAAAGTAACAGGTTTACATCTTTCAGGTCGGTGGTTTCATCAATGCTGAAACCTACATCGCCATTATCATAGTAACGGAGGTTTACTTCTTTACTCAATGCGATGGTACGCAGCTTCTGAGCCGAAACATGGTCGGGCAGACTGAAACGCAGGGTGTCAAAGAATAATTCATTATGCTGTACATATCCCAAGCGGGTTAGGGCTTTGTTCAACCAGGTGGTAATGCTATGAATGCGTTTTGCTATATTTTTGATACCTTCCTGCCCATGATAAACGGCATAGAAGCCGGCCATTGTAGCCAGTAATGCCTGTGCGGTGCAGATGTTGGAAGTTGCTTTTTCGCGTTTAATATGTTGCTCACGGGTCTGTAAAGCCATACGGTAGGCCAGTTTGCCATATTTGTCTTTAGACCAGCCGATGATACGTCCCGGCATATTGCGTTTATATTCGTCACGTGTAGCGAAGTAGGCTGCGGACGGACCTCCGTAGAACAAGGGGATACCCAGGCGCTGGGTACTTCCGAATACGATGTCTGCTCCCCATTCGCCGGGAGGAACTAACAATGCCAAACTCATGATGTCAGCATCCACGGCTACTTTACAATGGGCGGCATGTGCCTTTTCCACAAACTCACGATAGTCTTCCACGCTACCGCTGGCATTGGGGTATTGAAGGATGCAGGCAAAGATTTCCGGAGTAAATACCAATTCCTTGTAATTTCCTACTTGGATCTTCATGCCTTGCGGAAGGGCGCGGGTCTGGATGACTGCCAGATTCTGTGGGAAAATCTCTTCATCCACAAACAATACGTTGGCTCCGCTTTTTTGTTGGTCGCGGGTGCGAAGTCCATACATCATGGTGGCGGCTTCGGCAGCGGCGGTAGATTCATCCAGCAATGAGCAGTTTGCCAATGGCATGGCTGTGAGGTCGGATATGACAGTCTGGAAGTTCATCAGTGCTTCCAAACGTCCTTGTGAAACTTCGGTTTGATAAGGAGTGTACGAGGTGTACCACACAGGATTCTCGAATACATTGCGTTGAATGACCGCCGGAGTAATACTGTCATACCAACCCATACCTATATAAGAGGTATAAATCTTGTTTTGTGAAGCTAGTTCGGTAATATGCTCTGCAAACTCCCGTTCCGTCATGGGAGCAGCCAGTGGCAGAGGTTCTTTCAAACGGATTTTGGACGGAATTGTTTTGTTAATCAGTTCATCAAGGCTCTTTACGCCAATCTTTTCCAACATAACGGGAAGGTCTTCTTCCTGTATACCGATATGTCGGTCTGCTAATAAATCTGTTTTCATGGTAGTAGTATATAAGTTGAATTTTAAGTTTTATCTTATCGGAAAAAAGGGTTGTTCGCTTTTTCTGCTCCCACAGTGGTCGGGTCTCCATGACCGGGATAGACTACCGTGTCGGGGGGGAGTACAAACAAACGACTGCATATATGCTCGCGAAGTTCGTCGAAGTTACCTCCTGTAAGGTCTGCACGTCCTATACTTCCTTGGAACAATACATCACCGCTGAAGATACAGTGGGCTTCTTTGCAGTAAAAAACAATGCTTCCCGGCGAATGACCCGGTACATGGATAGCTTCCAGTTGGGTATTGCCGAAAGTAATGATATCTCCATCAAAGATATATTTTCCTAATGGCACGGGTGCTTCGGGCAATTGGAAACCAAACATACGTGATTGTGCCGGTGCTTGTTCCAGCCAAAATTCATCCGCTTGATTTGCTTCGGCTTTTAGCCCGTATTCTTGCAACAGGAATGGGTTGCCGAAAATATGGTCCAGATGGAGGTGCGTATTCAACAAATGTTTCACTGTCAGGCTATTGCTGTCAATATATCTTTTTAAGGCTTGCTTTTCTTCTTCATAAAAGCAACCGGCATCAATAATGACGGCTTCCTTTGTTTCGTCCGATAGCACGTAGCAGTTTACCGGAAACATATTGAATTCAAATTTCTTTATTTTCATGTTTTTTTTATCTATAATTATAAACCGCTGATGGTTACATAAACCACTTTCTTGGTTTTAAAAAAATCTTCCGTGAATTCATTTTTCAGATCATAAAGCATTGTTTTGTGCTTCACGGGCATTGTTTCTTGTTCCAACTCTCCGCCTTTCAGACAAATCAGCCCGTTGGGCAGGGCGTTATGTTGTTCTTGTCTGATGTTTTTACGGATAATTTTTATTAGATCGCCCAAAGGCATGACAGCACGACTTACCACGAAGTCGAATTTCCTTTTTTCTTCTTCGGCGCGGCAATGACGGAAAGTGACATTCTTCAGTCCGATAGCATTGGCTATTTCTGTAGCTACTTTCACTTTCTTTCCGATACTGTCCACCAGATGGAATTGGACTTCAGGGAATAAGATGGCCAAAGGGATACCCGGGAAACCGCCCCCTGTGCCCAAGTCCATAATTTGGGTATCAGGGGTGAAGTTTATCACTTTGGCTATGCCTAGCGAGTGCAATACATGATGTTCGTACAGATTAGTGATATCCTTGCGTGAGATTACATTGATTTTGCTATTCCAATCCGTATATAAATCATACAATGCGGCAAACTGTGTTTTCTGCTGTTCGCTGAGGTTAGGGAAATATTTCAGTATTAATTCCATTCTATACTTAAAATCGTTATTTAATGTATCATATATTTTTCTACCGATGTGTAGGGCAAAGAAAGGGTGATGACTCCTACAGCATAGGGAGCGATATCATATTTGTTATACAGGAAAGATACTTTTTCCTTTTCTAACAAGAAATTGTCGGGTACGTACATATTGGTAGAATTCAAGATGCCTGCATTCTGAAGTCCTTCCAGTGAGGTGATGGAGCTGTCTTCCAGACGGGTAGCCATCTCTGTTATCAGTTTTTCCAGCAACATGTCGCTCATCGGTTTTTCCGATCCTGCCATAAATACATCTTTCAAAGCAAGCAGTTTGCCGGTATTCTTTTCGAAGTTCATCCATTTGTTCCATGAGTTGGGATGTGCCCCGCCTGTATATTCAAAAGTTTCTGCAATGAAATTCAGAATACCTTCTTTGCCTTCGCTGAAATGGGTGGTCAGTCCGTATTCATAATTGTACCATGTGGGAAGTTCGTCTTTGGGAGTTCCATTTTTTATATCTTCCTGATAGAACTCGTTCACATCTTTGCGGTAGTTGTTAATGTAGGTATTTTTAAAAGAATCTACAGCAACTTCCGGATTCATCCGGATATATTCTTTTCCCAAAACGTGGGCTTGTATGGTACGGTTGATGCGTTGTGCTATGCTATCCGCAGCATCAGATTCTGCTAAATAACTATAATCAATAGTAATCTTACAGGCGGGAGAGACTGTGTCATCTTGTAAATGGGCTTGTTCTTCCACCTTTACAGTCTTTACAGTTTCACTATCAATTTGTTTTTGTCCGTTACATCCCGATAATAAAAAGCAGGATACAAGGCAAGTTGTCATAACAGACAATACGAGATTTCTTTTTTTCATAACTTTTTGTTTATTTGCATGGATTACTTATCCTAACTTTCTCCACAAATATAGAATAACTTCGTGAAATGTCCATCTAAAAAGCGAAAATATATTTATCTGTTTGCAACAAGATTGCATGAACTTTTTGCTAAATTTGTCCGTTGATAAGCTATAATAAATAAGTAAAGAAATGAATATGAGCGATATGACAAAAAAACTATATCCCGTTACGGGAATGCATTGTGCGGCATGTGCCGGCAACGTGGAGAAGATTGTAAGGAAGCAAGAAGGCGTGGAAAATGCATCGGTCAATTTGGCGGCGGCTACTTTGGCGGTGACTTATAATCCGGATATTGTGTCTCCGCAACAACTGAAAGAGGCTGTGATGAAAATAGGTTTTGATTTGATAATAGATGAGGATAACTCTGTGCAGGAGCAGGAGGAAGCAGAGCAATCTTATTACGGACAGTTGAAGCGGAAGACTATCGTTGCTTGGATTTTTGCTTTACCGGTAGCTGTTTTGGGGATGTTTCTGATGAATGTTCCGGGAGTAAACTGGTGGATGCTGTTGCTTTCACTTCCTGTTATTTTATATTCGGGGCGTTCTTTCTATATGAATGCCTGGAAACAGACGCTTCAGCGTACCAGTAATATGGATACGTTGGTGGCACTTAGCACCTCCATCGCATTTTTGTTCAGTTTGTTTAATACGTTCTATCCCGAATTTTGGTACAGCCGCGGATTGGAACCTCATGTATATTATGAAGCTGCCACTGTTATAATAGCTTTCGTATTGGTTGGCAAGCTGATGGAAGAGAAAGCAAAAGGAAAAACTTCCACAGCTATTCGTAAACTGATGGGATTACAGCCTCGGACGGCCCGTGTGGTGAAAGACGGCAGGGAAGAGGATATCTTGATAGCCGAACTTCAGGTTGGCGATAAGGTGAGCGTCCGTCCCGGTGAGCAAATTCCGGTGGATGGAGTCATTGTCGGAGGAAACACCTTTATAGATGAGAGCATGATAAGCGGTGAACCTATTCCTGTAGAGAAAAAACAGGGTGATAAGGTGCTGGCCGGCACTATCAATCAGAACGGTGCATTTACTATGACTGCTCAAAAGGTGGGGAAAAATACGGTGTTGGCACAGATTATCCGCATGGTGCAGGAAGCACAGGGGTCTAAAGCTCCGGTCCAGCGTATTGTGGATAAAGTGACGGCGGTTTTTGTTCCTGTTGTCCTTGCTGTGGCTGTTTTTACTTTCCTTGTTTGGATAGTGGCAGGTGGAGCGGATGACTTTTCTTATGCTATGCTTTCAGCAGTGTCTGTTTTGGTTATTGCCTGTCCGTGTGCTTTGGGACTTGCTACTCCCACTGCATTGATGGTAGGAATTGGTAAAGGGGCCGAATCACATATTTTGATAAAGGATGCGGTAGCCTTGGAGCAGATGCGGAAAGTGGATACAGTGGTACTTGATAAAACGGGTACTGTAACTGAGGGGCGCCCTGTGGTGACCGGATGGTTGCATGATGCCGGATGGCAGAACGAGCATAAGGGAATTCTGTATGCTGCTGAATTGAAATCGGAACATCCGTTGGCTTTGGCTATTGTCGAGGCTTTGAAAAAGGAAGGTGAGAAGCCGGCACTCATTGATTCTTTTGAGAGTCGGACAGGACGGGGGATTGTGGTGACCCGTGGAAATAAAACTTTTTGGGCAGGAAGCCATCGGTTACTGAAAGATTTTGGAGCGGGAATTTCCGACTTGTTGAAAGGGATGGTGGAGGATTATGAGAAGAGTGGCAAGAGTCTGGTTTATTTTGGCGAGGGAAATACATTGCTGGCGGTTATAGCCATTAGTGACAAAATAAAAGATACTTCCAGACAAGCGGTCAAACAATTGAAGGAGAGTGGAAAGTACATTGTGTTGTTGACTGGTGACGGTCATCTTACTGCACAGAATGTGGCCGGAGAAATTGATGCGAATCGTTTTATTTCGGATGCTTTGCCGGTCGATAAGGAGAATGTTATTAAAGAATTACAAGCTGAAGGAAGAGTCGTAGCTATGGTAGGTGACGGCATTAATGACTCACAGGCGTTGGCACGTGCCGATGTAAGTATTGCAATGGGTAAAGGTACGGATATTGCCATGGATGTAGCGATGGTTACGTTAATGACTTCGGATTTGTTGTTGTTACCCAAAGCTTTTAAACTTTCCCATAAAACTGTACGTTTGATCCATCAGAATCTTTTCTGGGCGTTTATCTATAATTTGATAGGCATTCCGGTGGCGGCAGGTATTCTGTTCCCATTGTATGGTATCTTGCTTAACCCGATGATTGCCAGTGCTGCCATGGCATGTAGTTCTGTCAGTGTAGTGTTGAACAGCTTGAGCCTGAATTGGAGAAAGTTGTGATTGAATTAAAAATAAATAAAAAAGCAGCCGTGCATAGATTTTGTTTTGCATGGCTGCTTTTCATTTTTCTATCTTTTAGTTTATAATTCAAAAAGGATTGTTTCTTCCTCTTTGTACTTCTATTCGTATTCCGAAGTTCCCATTTTCTGATTTCATTTCGAAAGCTCCGTTGAAATTATTTCTTTCCCAAGGCAATGCGCTTGGATTCCGTACTTTGTTCCCGTCGGCATCATATTCACCGTATGTGGTGATGTGTAATCCGTTTTTCAATTTAAAGGTTGCACTTTGTAAGGTGGGAGGCATTGACATTGTTCCGAATCCATAGATTCCCATTCCCGGATACATGGGGGTAAATACATGGTTGTAAGACCCTCTGTCATAAATGATATTCATATTGGGACGGAATATTTCATTGTAATTCGCAATCGCATTATTGTTGTAAGGCTGATAATAAAGTTGCGGGGCTATCAGAGGGGGAGGGGCCATAATCATGGAACCCATATCCAGCATAAATCCGTTAAAATTCTTGTAACCATCCAATGAAATGGGCGGAATACTATCTGTTACCACTTCGGACTGCGCAAAGGTAGTAGCGGCAATCAGAAACATAGAAATGGATAGAACCAGCTTTTTCATATACTGTTATTTTTTTTGTTCCGGACAAATATAGGGATATTTTCTAAATTCTGTATCGTTTCTGTTTCCTGTGAATAGATCTTTTCAAATACTTTATGAAGTTCTTCCTCATCGGCTATCAGTTGCCTCAACTCCTGCAGATGTGCAGCATTGGCTGATTGAGGTATCCATAATCTTAAATAACCACCTTCAGCATATTTTTCTTTCAAATGTGTCAGAAAACGTATGTATTGTTTTTCTTTGTCCAGTTCGGGATAGTTGGAAAGACCATATTGTACCGTCCGTCTCAAGGTGATGTCCGGATCAATAATGCGGTCGGCCTCCGCTACAATTTTGCCATAAATGCTACGGGGAACATGCTTGTTGGATGCACGGTGATCTTCTACAGCCTCTTTCATAATCAAAATATGCTCTTCAGGGAACCATTGCCTTAACTTCTGGTCTGCCCATAGTATTTTTCCTGAAATGAGATGGTGGAACTCCCGTCCCTCACAGAGTCCCAGGTCATGGTAAGAGGCAATAACATACACCATCATGCGGCTCACATCATAATATTGAGACAAATTGAGGCTTTCTGCTATAACTTTCAATACATGATCTACACGATGTGCTTTGTCAAAATCAGCGTATCGTGGGATAATTTCACTTGCGATATAGTCGCGGAATTCTATTGGAAAATCATTGATGTACGGCAACATATTCTTTCTTTTGATTGGGGTTGCAAATATACAATAATTATCCCACCTTTGCAGAAAAAAGTAATATGTATCAAATAATTAAACCTACGCCCGATGACTTTGATGAATTGACCTGTTTATGGGAAGCTTCGGTGCGTGCTACTTATCATTTCATACCTGAAGCATATATTCAGAAGTTAAAGCCACTGGTATGGAGTGTTTATCTTCATAGTATGCCGCTTTACATGATTCGTGACAATGCTGGTATAGAAGGATTCATGGGTATTAATGGGACTATGCTTGAAATGCTTTTTGTTCATCCGCGTGCCATAGGTACGGGAATAGGGAAACAATTGATGCGTTATGCTTTGGAGCATTGCCATGTACGTTATGTCGATGTAAACGAACAAAATAAGAAAGCGTCCGGCTTTTATGGCCATTTTGGATTTCGGGTTATTGGCAGGGATGCAAAAGACGCATCGGGCGAACCCTATCCTATTTTACATTTAAAACTGGGAGGTATCATGAAAATTGAAAATTGGGGATTAGTTCCCTATTCTGAGGCTTGGAAACGGCAGACGGAGTTGTTTAATGCCGTGGTGGAAGCTAAACAAGTGGGAAAAACGTATGAGAATAGAATTATTTTTGTAGAACATCCGCATGTCTATACATTAGGCAAGAGTGGAAAGGAAACGAATATGCTGCTGGGGGAGGCACAATTGAAGATGATTGGTGCCACCCTTTATCATATTGATCGAGGAGGGGATATTACTTATCATGGTCCCGGACAATTGGTTTGTTATCCTATCTTGAATTTGGAGGATTATCATTTGGGGTTGAAGGAATATATTCATGTGTTGGAAGAAGCGGTGATCAGGGTCTGCGCATCTTATGGCATTGAGGCCGGGCGAGTGAAGGGAGCGACCGGAGTATGGCTGGCCGCGGGAACTCCGCAGGAACGGAAAATTTGTGCAATAGGAGTGAGAAGCAGTCATTTTGTGACAATGCATGGATTGGCGCTGAATGTAAATACGGATTTGCGCTATTTCAGTTATATCCATCCTTGCGGATTCATGGATAAAGGGGTTACTTCATTACAGAAAGAATTGGGGTGCGAAGTGCCTATGGAAGAAGTGGCAGGACGTTTGCAGAACGAATTATCTGAACTTTTGTAGTTATACCGTATGTGTGGCTTTATACATACGGGGCGGAGGGATTAAAAATCCGATTGTGTTATCATGTTGTCAACTGTAGGGGCAGGGTTTGCCTGCCCAAATGCATAAGCAAACTATTTTTGGGCGAGCGAACCTTGCCCCTACTGGCAAAATGATACGCCATTTTACTTTTGATACATCTTCATATTATGAAGAGAGCTTTTTTTGATTTATTCTTTTATATCTTGGTACAAGAAGCGCTTGATACTTTTCTTGGCTGTTTTTTCAAATTCCTCAGGATATAGCTTGAAGCGGGCTATTTGGGAAAATGCCGGTAATTGTTTGTTCAGTTCAAGGCGGTTTTCTTCCATTACCCGTACAAGGTCTGATTGGCTCAAGCCGTGAGCAAAAGCATCATCGGAATCCGGATAGATTAGGCCCACCAGTTTGTCTTGTTGCAGAATAATCAGTGACTCTGACACGTATGGCATATTGTTTAGCTTGGACTCTATTTCTTCCGGATAAATGTTTTGTCCGGAAGAAGTGAGTAACAGGTTTTTGCAACGTCCTTTGATAAAAACATTTCCGTCTTCGTCTATTGTCGCCATATCGCCTGTATGCAACCATCCTTCAGTATCAATGACTTGCCGTGTCGCTTCCTCGTTCTTATAATAGCCCAACATCAGGTTGGCTCCACGGCATACCAGTTCACCCGCAATGGCTGATGGGTTAGGAGACAGTACTTTGGCTTCCATACGTGCGGCAACTTTTCCGCAAGATGCCAGTTTCAGTTCTGTCCAATGACTATGGCAGATGATGGGACCACATTCAGTCATTCCGTATGCAATGGTGTATGGGAAATCTATCATTTTTAGAAAGGCTTCCACTTCGGCATTGAAAGGAGCCCCTCCGATGATGATTTCGATGAAATTTCCGCCGAAAACTTCCATCGCCTTCTGCTTGATAAGTTCTTTTATCTTATCGCTGATGATGGGAACATGTAATAGCAGTTTACCTAATTTGTTGTCTACCTTGGGAAGAATATTTTTCTTGAATATTTTTTCCACAATCAGTGGCACGCAGGCTATGACGCGCGGGCGGATTTCCGCAAATGATTCGGCTATGATTTTGGGCGATGGCATGCGGGTAAGAAACCATAGATGGGCGCCTGCTGTGAAACCGTAAAGAAAATCGAAAGTCATGCCGAATACGTGTCCCAAAGGTAACATGGATACGACGCTGTCACCTGCTTTCAGACCTATTTTTTCTTTACAGTAGAGCACGTTGGAGAGTATGCTACGATAAGGCAGCATTACGCCTTTGGAATATCCGGTAGTACCTGAAGTGTAATTAATGATGGCCAGGTCTTCTGATTTTTCTTTTTCATAAGAAATATCATCGGGACGAAATCTGCAAGGGAATTTGTGCCCGAATATCTCATTCAGATGGTCGCGGGCATAAGCCAGTTTTTCCGAACGGGATACGGGTACACCGAAATCTTTCAATTCTATGATACCTTCCAAATGAGGCATGGCTGCTTCATTCAAGTTCTCCCATATCTGATCGCCTACGAACAACAGGCGGGCTTCAGAGTGGTTTACAATATTGTGTACCTGATCGGCTTTGAATTCATGTAGGATAGGTACTACTACGGCACCATAGGTGATGACGGCAAGGTAAGTTACTGTCCAATGAGCGCTATTACGCCCGCAGATGGCTATTTTATCTCCCTTCTCAATGCCGGCATTTTCCAGCAAGATATGTATTTTCTCTATTTTACGGGCCACATCTCTGTATTGTAATGTGATGCCTTTATAGTCTGTAAGAGCGTTTAAATACCAATTTGTTTTTATACTTTGCTCGATAAGAGCAATAAAACTCTGTTCTAGTTCCATGATAACTTTTGCACATTTATAGGCTGAGTGTGCGCAAAAGTAGTAAAATGAGGTAAGGGGGATGGGGAATGAAACAGTTTTTTACATTAATTTAACGCCCTGAAAATGTAGATTCTTTTATTATTTTACTTTAAAATGCTAGTTTATAATCGTTTGCCAATTGTTGATGTGTCCCTTTTCCGGAAATGTTATTTGTTCAGTCATAATAGTATTAGAATTCAAAGATTCCGGGGGATAATGTAGGATTGATATAACTGACGTCACGTGTTTGCAATAGCCTGCCATTCAGTGTGTAGAATAATTGTTTGGTGGCCGACGAATTGTTTAGGTTAACAGTAATTACGTACAGAGTGGTTCGTTTAGGAAATTCTATGAGATTTACATTGGTGGCAGTCCACATGGCGTATGGACTCAATGTAAAATCATTATATACGTTAGGTGTCAGTTGATCTGTAGTTTGTAAATCGGTATTAGTCATTACCCATTGGGCATTACCGTTCATCCATACTTCTTTTTCAAAACCATTTTGGGTAAAAGAGGCCACATAATAATTCCCTTGTTGGCTCCAGCTTACGTTTGTGGCATGTGGATATATCTTTTTCAGTGCTATATGAAATGTAGTGGGAGAGGTAGCAGACAAGGTGGTGATCAGTACCCATAATATTACACATATAGAATAACATCTCTTCTTCATGGTATTTAAATGTTTTGATGAGGTTGATAAAACAGCTTGGCTATACTTTTTGTTCGCCGGTATAAAACCTGATTTTGTGGATTTTTTCCACACTTTTGTGGCGTTGTCAACAGGAATCTACACTCCTGAAATGAAAAAGCGTATATGTATGTGGTTGATTTTTAGTTAGATATTAAAATGAGCAGATTTGTGGCACGCTTCTTGTTTTATTGTTGTCGGTAAAAATGAATAAAAAATAAAGTAATTATGAAAAAGGTATTAGTAACATTGGTATTAGTGATGACTTTAGGCGTGTCTGTTTCTTTTGCTCAAGCGGCTCCGGTAGAGGTTCCGGTAGTGGAAAAGCCTCAACAATCTAAGAAGTTGGTTTTCTCGGAAATCTATATGAATGATGTGCCGGAAGCCGTGATGGACAGGACTGGGTCTCCGGTTTGTCCGCGATCTGGAGCAGGGCAAGGAAACAGTGCGCATGGACAAGGTGAATCAGGCACTGGCACTGTTTGACTGTGAGGCAGTTCCGGGAAGAAAGGAGCGGGGAACAAGTGACAGATAATGCTGTTTACCGGAAAGGATATGTGTATATACAGGAATCCTTTGCAGGAATTATTGAGGAAACGGATGAAGGATACCTGTTTACTTATGATACAGATTACAG
>ERZ506917.650-NODE-650-length-12793-cov-5.022295_pt1 | contig 12793 bp, 9 predicted proteins | sample MGYA00512904_ERZ506917 | MGnify/ENA metagenome assembly ERZ506917 | reverse complement strand
GATACCGCACTTACAAACGGTATGCGCATCCGCGTGCAGCGTTACCTTGACCTCACCGTTACGGCAGACGGCAAAACGACTGAGAAGAGTGTTGCCGCTGAAAATTACAGTGATGCCGTAGAAGCCATGGGCATTACGCTCGGCGAGAACGACCGCATTCTGGTCGCGACCGCAGAGGGCGAAAAGCAGGTGAAGGCAGAGGATAGCGTATCGAGCGGTGATGTGATCCGCGTTGTGCGCATCCGCACCGAAGAGGTTACCGAGAACGAAGCTGTCGCGTACAGCACGGTATACGAAGATACCGAAGAGCTCTATGAGGGCGAAACGGAGACGAAGACCGAGGGCGTGGAAGGCGAAGCCAAAGTTACCTACACGGTCACGTATGCGGACGGCGAGGAAGAAAACCGCGTCGTCAAGACGAAAGAAGTTTTAAAGGAAGCGAAGAACGCGGTCGTGCTGCGCGGTACAAAAGAGAAGCAGAACGTCTTCACGGATGCTTCCGGCGCACCGTCCTCCTTTGAGTATAGCCTTACGGGTTCCTGCACGGCGTACTATGCACCGGCAGGCGCCGTCACATCCATCGGCGCTACACCGCAGGTCGGTTATGTCGCCGTAGACCCAAACCGCATCCCGTACGGTTCGCTGCTGTACATCACCGCGGTGGACGGCTCGTGGACATATGGCTACTGCTACGCCATGGACACCGGCGGAGCGGCTATGTGCGGCGACATCGTGGCAGACCTTTACTACGATACACTGGAAGACTGCACCGCATTCGGCAGACGTGATATGATCGTCTACGTTGTGCGCGCAGGCTGGTAAATCAAAGAACCGCACCCGATTCAAGCAACAATGAAATAAAATAAGATTTTGCTGTCAAGAGCACCTGCTCTTGACGGCATTTTTTAAAATTTCAAAAAATTCCGCAAAAAGAAAAATAAATTTTCAAAAATACGGTATACTGAAAAATAACGTGCAAAGAAAAACGCGGAAAATGAGGCCCCGAAAAACCCGCAGAAAATCTGAAAAATTTTTCGAAAAAAGGGGTTGCAATTTCATACTTTGCCTGTTATAATAATACTTGCGTGACTGCGACAGATATGCGATGAAGCGGGAGGTTGCGGCTGAGACATGCCGGTTTTTCCGTGGAGTATGTCCGATTTCAAACCGGGCGACACAATTTGATACGCTGAGCGGCTCCTACGGGAGTGGCGCGCGGAACCATGCGTTGATTTCTAAGGCGCACAGGCCGGACAAAAAAGGCAGATCAATGGTTTTTTATGAGGGTTTTGTGATTTTACACCGACCCAAAAGCATCCCGGATTTCACAAAAGTGAATATCCGGTTTTTATATGGCTTCTTGGTGAAACACCCGGGCCAGTGTTCATAAAAACCCCCGCCCGCCAACTAAAATTTAACAGGAGGCGATTTAAGTGGCAGTCAAAGAAAAGATCAGGCAACCAAATAAAATCGCCGGAGCCGTCCATTCAAATTGTCCATGTTTGCGATAATCCATGTACGAAGTTGCGATCTTCACAAACAGCAAAATCGCCAGAATGACATCAACCACCGGGAACACCACATTGTTGACAATGGTCTTGATCTGTCCCTTGGCAGCATTCCAAGTGCTTTCCACTGCTCCGGCAACCTCACCATCTGCAAACGCCGTCAGGCTGCAAAGAAAAGCCAGCACAATAACAGAAACCGCCGCAATCATGATCTTTTTCGTTCTTTTACTCAATTTCATATATTCTCATCCTCCATGATTTTTCCAACCAAAACTGTCCGGGAAGAACTGTTTGCGCCGGTGCAAGTGGACAGCATCACAAGACGATCCGTATCGGCAATTTCAATGTCATCGTAAATTACCGCACGATTTACCGCCTCACTCATGACAGTCCGCCAGCTGGAATCCGTATTGTAAATTTCGCCTGTGTTTTCCGTTACATCCACTGCGAAAAAACACACGCAATATACATCATTTTCCGTGGTCAGCCAACCATAGCGATGGCTATCAAAATATGTTCTGTCAGTGAAATTCGTCACGTCCGCAAACATGGAACGATTGCTCATATTGTGACCGTATAAAATATTGGAAACGCCCGAAAAATCGGCGTTACAGCGGTAATCCAAAAAGATGGAACCAGCATACAAATAACCGCCGTCTGCCCCATGATGCAAATAAAAGTCGTTATCCTCCGACTGCATGACGGGGTAATTGATGTGCGTATCCGGCACATAAATCCAGCCGATGGCGTTAGCATAATTTGCATTCATTTGCTGAACTTGCGCTGTCAGCATTTGCGTGGTTGCTGTAGCAACAACAGGTATGTTCCCGGTTTCAGCCACAGCTTCATCCAACGTCTCGCATACCTCAAAATCCGGCGCATAATCCTTGATCTGATTCCATTCCATTTTCTGCGCAGCATCGTTTCCAAACAGCAGATACATTCCACCCCAGAAGAGAGCAGTTGCGGTCACAGCCAGCCCCATGCGGATTGCTTTTTTCTTATTCGTTTTCATGTTCCACCTCAACAAAATCCGGGCAGAAAGCGGCGTTTTTATCAGCCTTTTCACTTCTGCGCTTCTTTTTTCTGCTGATGGCAAGTGCTGCGAAAATGATGACGCTTCCGGCAAGCATCAGATATGCCAGCGAATTCCGACCGCTGTCGCCGGTATTGGGCGTCGATTTTGTCACCGGAACCGCATCATCGTACATGACAACTTCCGTCACTGTGTCATCCGCATTCACCGTGAATTCCACATCATTTGCAATAGCGTAGCCGTCCGGTGCAATGACTTCATGCAGCGTGTAAGTTTCGCCGGCTTTGAGAACCGCCTCCAAATAATGCGGTTCTTTGGTTGAAGTCCATTCCTCAATGACGTCTCCATTCTTGTCGATAACCTGAAGCTTTGCGCCTGGAAGCTCCTCACCAGTGGTGATGTCCTGCTTGGAAATCCGCACTTTTGTGGTGTCGTCAACCATAACAATCAGGGGATTACCATCTTCCGAAACAGCGACTGCGTCTACGTTTTCTACAGTAACATTGCCGTAAACGTCGACTGTAAAACTGATATCAGTTGCAATCACATAACCGTCCGGTGCAGCGATTTCTTTCAGCGTATAATCTCCGGCAGGAAGCTCCGTAACAACATGGTTTGTGCCGTCGGAAGTCCATTTTTCAACCGTTTCTTCATCGCTGTTGATAAGCTCCATTTCTGCGCCGGAAAGTTCTTCTCCATACACATCCTGTTTGGAGATTTCAATGGTAATCGGCTTGTTTTCAGCTGTGATTCCCACAATTTCACCGTCCTCAGAAATTGTCATGAGATAGCCTTCCTCACTGAGAATGTAGCCTGTGGGAGCCTCAATTTCTTTGACAATATACTCGCCGTAGGGAACTTCATCAAATGCAAAATATCCGGTTTCGTCGGAGATTGCCGTCATAATTGCATTGCTTTCCACAAATTCTGTACAGTCTGTTTGGAACAATCCAAACAGTGCATTTTCCAGCGGTTCATCGGATTCATTCACTTTGATTCCTTCGATTTTTCCACGCTTCAGCTCATTTTCAAACTGACCGCAATCAATATTGACTGTTGTGACTTCCTGTCCCATATATTCAAAGTCCACAAGATACTTTTCGCCGTTCAAAACGTAATGCTCGTCTGTGGCAATTTCCTGCACATAATACTTGCCAAACGGGATTTTCTCTGCAATGACAGCCGTCATATTTTCATTCAGTGAGACCTCTGCAATCAGACCGTCCGCAGGAATGACAGAGCCGTCAGCAGCAGCAATTTCTTCCGCTGCAAACAGCCCGAAGCGGACATTCACTGCGCTGTTTTCTGCCGAAATGCCGAAGGTTTCATCACTTTCCATAACCTTAGAAAGTGAGATCTCAACACCCTGATAATCATTGACAAATGACGTATTTACGGTATCCAGAACAGCGACTTCCTGCCCAGCATACACAAGCTCTACAAACTGCGATTCGCAGTTCAATACATAGCCATAGGGAGCAGTAATTTCACGAATTTCATACTTTCCAAGATAGAGCAAATCCGTTTCCGCGTAACCGTTTTCATCCGTTGTCAGCTCAGCCACAACATCCCCTGCATTGGCACGAATTGTGCCGTCAAGAGTAACAATATCCTCAGAGGCGATCACCTGAAATACTGCACCGGAAAGATTTCCGTTCGCAAACACGGGAGTGTAGATGGTCGGATTTACTATCATCTCGCCGTTTTCATCTGTGTAAGCGGAGGACGCCGCTGCAACAGACACGAAGCTGTCGCCGGTTTTCTGAACGCTGATTCTGCCTTTCTGAGCGATGTTTTCCTTGTTGACTTTCACGATTGTCAAAGCGTTTTCTTCCTCTGCATTTTCAGCGGAGATTGTGAAGGACACAGGAGTGCTGTCCAGCACATACCCGTAGGGAGCCTGAACCTCCACAAGCGTGTATTCTCCGTAAGAAAGAACTTCCGGTGTGATCAGATAGCCTTCGGAATTAGTATAGAATACGTCTATTGTGGTTGGCGTTGGATATCTGTAGGACATGGAAATCTTTTCGCCGTTAGAATCGTAAATCTCAAATCCTGCGCCCTCGTAGGGAATGGTATTTCCAGTTTCGGAATCCACTTTCACGATTTTTACATAGCTTTCAAATTCTCTGTTGTTCATAAGGAAGGCATAGGTTTTGCCGTTTTCACTGACGTACACATCGAAATCCGCAATCAACTCCGTACCTTCCCAACTGGCTGTCTGATGCACCGTGTACACGCCGTATGGCATATCTTTTGTCTGTGCAAATCCATTTTCATCACAAGTCAGATAGTCGCGCTCTGTTTCAGCAGCATTGTCATAACTGCCGGAACTCTTGAGGTAAACCTCAAATTCAGCGCCGACTTCCGGTGTTTCGATCTGCGTGCTGCCATCATCAGAATGCTTCAAAATGGAGATGTTTCCCTTTACCACATCCTCGGTCACGGCAACGGGAATCAGATTGCTTTCCACCGTATAATTCTTGGCTTCTGCGCCAACGGAATGCACCGTCTCATCCAGCAGATATCCTTCGGACGGCGAGATTTCCTGAAGCGTATAATTGCCGCAAACATATTCCTTTGTCTTGAAATATCCTTCCGAATCAGTGGTATAGGTGTCCACAAGATCGCCATCCAGATACAATCCGTAAACTGCTCCTGCAAGTGTGGCGTCACCCTGTGCGGAACCGGTTTCTGCATCCTTTTTGACAACCTCGGCAGTAAATTTTTTCAGCACATTTTGGAACGTTTTCGTTGTGGTAGCGTCAGCCGTCAGCGTAGCCGTCTGATCAGCAGGAACAACGTATTTTATCGGCACATTCTTCTCAGAAATGGTGTAGACAATCTTTTCGTTATTACTGTCATAGACGGGAATGTCAGAAAGTATGGCAATGCCGTCAGAGCCTGTTTTTATGGTATAAGTTTTGCCGCCGCCTGCGATCGTAAATTCACGGTCGCCGTTTTCGCCGTCCTCCGATTGCTTGTTAATTTTGAGATTGCCCTTCACCAGGTCATTGATAAAAGTCAGGTTAACTGTTAAATCCACATTGCCGTTTGCCAGCGTCACGTTCTGTGCCTTTGGCGTTTCATAACGACTGGCAACATTGATTTCGGAAACGGTGTAGGTGATCGCCTTGCCTGTACTGGAATTGTACACTTTCAGTCCAGAAAATTCCGCAACGCCGCTGGAATTGGTCTTTTCCGTATACGAACTTCCGTCCGAACCGGTCACCTTGAATTCGATATCTTTCACAACATTATCCTCAGAGGTCTTGTTGATTTTGATAGAGCCAGTTTCATAGTCCTCGTACACGGTCACGGTCTGATTGGCTTTCAGTTCGTAAACTTTTGTTGACAGCGCATAGCCCTTCGGAGCAGAAATTTCCTTGACGTAATAACTCCCCATAGGCAGCTTTATCAAACCTGTGCCGTCAGTGCCAATTGTGATTTCTCCGACCTTGGTTTTGCACGCAGAATCGGCGTAAACGCCATACTTCGCCGTGCTGCCGTCCACTGTGGATTTGCCGACAATCTGAGACGTTCCGTCCAGACACTTTTTGATACGGAAAGTCGCATCATTCTGCGTGATACGAAAAGCCGAAGTATTCAGCGCGGTTGCACTTTTTCCGTCCGTATTGTTGTTGATGACAACGCCCTGGGAACCATTGGATTCGATGCGCCAGTGGGTACCGCCATTGCCATTTCCACTGCCAACTGTTGATGAAGTGATCAGACTTTCCGGAACGCCGATGCTTTTCAGATAGGATACCACATCGTTTCGGGAATTGAATTCGCCCATGTAAATCCAAGCATGGTTGATGTTTTTTGTCTCCGCCACAACCACCGAACCAGCCGTGATGGTGGAGCCGTCGGCGCATTCCCAGTAGGGGTGCTCCTCCGTTTTGACGTTCTGTTTTTCAATGTCAATGTTGGAAGTCTTTCCGCCGTAGGTAATCGTACAGCTGTCACTGACCGTCAGCCAATGTGCTGTGTCCACAGGAACGGGATTGTTCCACGAAAATCCCGATGTACTGTACCCCAGCTGGGTCAGCGTGTAGTACACAAGTCCGGAACAGTCGATACCAAGACTGTTAATCGTGCTGACGGACAGCGGCGCATATGCGCCCTGGGTGTAGATACCAGAATAACCTTTGTTCCCGAAGGTGTAAGGCGTTCCCAGCAGGGTTGCCGCTTTTGCGATAACCGTATCGGCGGACGGAAATGCAACATTTTCAGTGGAACTGCTTGCCGCACTCGCACCAAACGAACTGTTGAAATTTGTTCCCAGCATAGAAAAAGCGCAGAGTCCTGCCATCAGACCTGCGCCCAGTTTTTTCAATATTTTGTTTTTGAACATATACAAACTTCCTTTCAAAAAAGCACGAAAATACGTGCTGTAATGCGTTTTTTTGTTGCTGAACCTTACCGAAAAAGTCGGCGAACGAATTTTTGTACAGAACCAATCAAGGATCATATTTCATCACACTCCGCATCGCATTGTTCCCACAGCGGACAATCCTGGCAGTGTTCATAATCCATGCAGATTTTCTGCTGTTCGTCCTCCGATAATTCTCTGCGCAGAACGGCAAGGACGACGCCGTCCGCATTTTTCTCCAGTTCCACACGCACCGGCAGGCCATTTTCGTCAAACAGCCCGCTGAAATTTGTCACACCGTTTCCGGCTAAAATCTGCGAAAAAATCACTTTTTTCATACATCAATTCCTCCATCATCGTCAAAAAAGAGAGAGTTGCCTTGTCATTTTTGCTCTCTCGCTGGTATCGTAATTGGAAATCAACAGTTCATTGTACATGCAGCCGCCCTCATATCGCTGCACCAGATTGTTCAGTCTGCTGATTTCCTCTATGGCAATGCCCGGTCTGTTCCAGAGTTCCCTGATTTCCGGGCAGTCGTTGTAGGAAACTAAAAATTTTCCTGAAATCTGTAGTAATGTATCCCTCAGCCGAATATGATCTGCCTTTGTAAATCCCACATCCTTGTAATAATTCTCCGTCGCAAAATACGGCGGATCGCAATAGAAAAAGCTCACCGGGCGGTCATACTGCCGGATGAGCTTTTCAAAATCACGATTTTCAATGACAACCTTTTGCAGCCGCCTTGCCGCCATATCAATTTGCGGAAAATCACTCCACATGGAATGTGGTTGACAAGCAAAACTGTCCAGACTGGCGGCGTAGCTGTACCGAATCAGCTGGTAAAACTTCGCTGCACGGTCAATATCACAAAATTTCGGAAATAATCCTCGCTTGTGTAAGCTTACAATCCAGTTAAAATCCTCACGGGAATTCAGCACGTATTGCAGCTTGTATTTCAGCTTGTTCGGCTTGTCCCTGACACAACGATATAAGTTGATCAGATTGCTGTTGAAATCGTTGAATATTTCAAAATCATTGTCGGACGGCTTGTGAAACAACACCCAGCCTGCACCGCCGAAAACCTCGATATACCGTTCATAATATGGCGGAAATCTTGCAAGTACGGCATCCCTGAGTGCCTTTTTGCCGCCTACCCATGACATAAAGCTATTCATGTAACGCCTTTCTGCCGTTTGCCAATGACAGAAAGAAAGTCGCTTTGCAAATCACAGAATAGCTTCCGTCACTGGCAAAACGACCTTACCTTACTTTATTTTCGTTTCCATTTCCTCATCTGCACTTTTGGCGGCATTGCACAGCGCCATTACTGCAGTGCCCAATGTTCCTCCCAAAAGCAGTCCTGTGATAAATCCAAGCATAATTTCACCCCCCTGAACAGTTAAATTTCATTGCAGAATTCTTTTTTCAGTCTGCCAATGATGTATTGCTGCCCCTTGCCAGTAACAAACGTCTGCTGATAAGTTCTGCACATGGAATCCGTTTCAAAAACGGACTCCTTCACCGCAAAATACCCTCGGTCGATGTACTTCTGATACGGCAAATTTCCTGACATCAATATCTCGTTTTCCCGCAGCCAACGGAACAGCCGATTCCTGCCGATGGGGATATCTTCTTCCACCGCAAGCTTTGCCATGGCGTTCATGTCGATGAGATTATCCGTATTGGACACCTGATTGGCAAACTCCACCAGCGGCTCGTCATGGCGGATTCGCTCGTTTAGCTTGTTAATCGCCATCATCTGCAAACGGAACAGATTTTGATACGGCTCGTCCAAAAAAGGGAGATAGTTTTCGATGAACATATCCTCGTTGGCAACGTAGCCGCCGGTTCTCCTGATTGTTGGAAGTATCTTAGTTGTGACCCATTTACAAAAATACTTCGCCTGTGGTTTGTCACTTCTAAGAATTACATCATAAAGTCCGCTTTCGCTAACTACCGTCATTTCTCGGCGCTGTCCACCTGATGTCAGTTTGACTGACATCAGCTCATCGCTGTCCAGACGACTGGCAACCATTCTGGAATTGCTGATTTCAAGTGCTTTGCATACATCTGCAAGTACAAACCACGGTTCGCCTTTTATTATCACTGTCCTGACCCTGCCAAACTCTTCATTCGCAAAAATTTTAATGATATTTTCCACTGCTTACCTCCTCGTCAAATTTCAATAAATTTCTTGCAATTGCTTCAACAACCGCAACCGTAATCGAATTTCCGGCTTGTTTGTAAAGCTGAGCGTCGGACATTCCCGTTGCCGCAACCTTTTCAAATTGATCCTTGCGAAACCCCTGTAATTTCCAGCATTCCACAGGCATAAGCCGACGAATCCGTCCTCTGTGAACAATTCCATGCCTGTCTGTCACCGTAAGTGTAAACATCGGCTCGTTGGGCTCTTTGATTCTTCTGCCGTTCTGACGGGTATGCTCCTTAAACGGATTGAGAATGGCTCTCGGCGCATCATCCACAAAAACAGCGGAATGTTCACCTCTGTGATGACTTATTCCGCTGTTCTGCCTTGCAGTAATACATCTTGCTGCGTCCGTCATTTGAGGACTTGGATTACAGTCTATAAAATAAAGTCCTGTTTTACCTCCCATGCCGCCTGAACCGCTGCACTGTGTAACCGCTGTGCCGTTTGTGGAATACACCCTCGAACCCTGACTGCCGCCGATCAGCTGTTCAGTTTTTCCTTTGCCGCAATTTTCCGCATCATTTCCTCCGAAAGCCAGTATTTCGGCGGGACATCTGTCTCCAAGATATCCGACAAGGAACAGCCTTCGTCTTGACTGTGGTATTCCGAAACCGGAGCTGTTAAGCACACGCCAGCACATACGATACCCCAGTTCTGAAATCTTTTCAAGGATAATTCTGTAGCATTCCCCCTGCGATATTCCCAACAGATTGGGTACATTTTCAGCAATAAAATAGCGAGGTCGCTTGGCTTCAAGGATTTGGATATAGTTGAAAAAGAGGTTTCCTCTGTCGTCCGCAAAAGCGAGTCTGCGCCCTGCGACACTAAATGATTGGCAGCATGGTCCGCCAACGAGCAGATCAAAATCCGGCATACCTCCGTAATCGATTTTTGTGATGTCCTCATAAAACTTTTCTCCTCCTGTGTCGTACAAGGCTCGATAAGCCTTTTGCGCATATCGGTCGATTTCGCACCAGCCTACACATTCAAATCCGCCCATTTTTTCAAATGCCGATCGGAATGCGCCGATGCCTGCGAAGCTTTCAAAATATCGAATCATTTTCACCTTTTCCTTTCATTTGGGCAAAAAGACAGTTCAGTTTTTTCAAATCAAACCGCCTACATAGACATATGCATTTCAAGTTCTTCTGAGGGATTCTCAGTTTCTTGCATTTCCTCCGACAAATTTTCTTCCGGCTGAATCACATGGAATCTGTCCTCGCCGGGGATTAGCGAAAGGGAACACCCGTTGTCCCACTTCATGAATAATTGACCGGCGTCATCTACTGTAATTACCGTCCCCTTTGTGCCTGACGGAATCGGTCGGGGATCATTTTCCATGCTGTCAAGGCAAATCCTCGTGCCTTCCGGATACCTCTGTCGGAGTTGTTCCACTTTATCTCTGCTATAAAACATAGCTGCTCCTTTCACATCGTCATGCCCATGCTGGGTTCTTCCGTGTGTTTCTCAGCCTGAGACAATCCCATTTCTTCTTCTGTCTGCAGCGACCAGTCGTTGCTGTCATTCCAAAAACTTACATAAATCTCGCCAAAATCAGCGGTTTTAACGCCGTGTTGTTCAAGACCTTCGCCCCAACCATCGCTTGCCTGACCAGTGAGATAGCTGCGTAAATCTTCCAGTTCACTTACTGTCAGTTCGCCGGAAATTTCACATTCAAATACGCCTACGAGTTCGCCGTTAACATCTCTGACGGATGGAATCGCCGAGAAAACTTTTTCTCGAATGGCAGGATCATCGTAATAGTAAGCCATCAATCCACGGTGTTCTTCATCCGGTTCTTCGCAATTCCGAATAAAATCGTTGATCTCATCCACACAGCCTTCGGCATATGCAGACGGAATTTCCTCAAAATCTTCCTCTGTAACTTCCTCGTCCCATTCGTAATCAGGTTCTTCCGATTCTCTGACAATTTTTAGCGGACAGTAAAATGTCAATTCCTGTGTCGGTTTCGCTTCTACCGTGATATCCGGCTGAAAGGGAACTTCGATGGACTGACTTTCTGCCATCTGAATGTCCTCACGTTCTCGGAGCATTGCTGTTACCGCATCACGCAGAACGGATTTTACATCCAGATCGGATTCTGCCAGCAGTTCGTCAAATGCGAGGCTTATTTCACCACAATGGGCAAGCTCCGCAACTTTGTCGGCAATTTTTTTCAAATCGTTATGCAGCCTTGTTTCAGCTGCGGTCATTTCATTGCTCTCCAGCAGTGCTCTTGCGTTGGGGATAAACTGTGATTTTCTGGCGTAATTGCTGCCTTCGGACTCCACCAGTACTCCATCGCCGCTGTCATAGTCCACAAACAACAGACAATGTGCCGTATCACCCTCCGTGTACATAAGGTCACGATATGCAACGATGTACGGATCATCATGCATTAGATGATTTTTCAATTCCTCAAAGCTTCTGCCATAGAGCGTGACGACCCTTTCCACGCAGATTTCACAAGGCTTGTAATCCGATGCTTTGTGATTCAGTGTGCTGTTAAAATGTAACTTCTTCATATTCTTCCTCCGCAATGTATTTTGAAGCAGTCTTTTTCATCTCTGCCGGAAACAAAAAAAGACCGCTTTGTGCAGTATCACGTGTTTCGTGATACCAGACAAAACGGTCTTCAAAAATTTGTATACTATTTTCTATTTGAAAAATAAAGATTGATATTTTATCTTTTCCAATCTGCCCTGATTTTTTTCTTTGCATCGGTCGGCTGCCATGTTTACAGCAGTTGTGCCGAGTCCATTTCTGCTGGGACTCGGTTCGAATCCCTCTACACCGAAAAAAATGCCCAAAAATATCTACGGTTTTTCACCTGCTTTTTTCGTCGTTTGGGCATGAAAAAAGCCCGATATTTCGGGCTTTTTCGACCATATATCTTTTTTATGGTCACAATATGGTGGGCCATCGGGGACTCGAACCCAGGACCGACCGGTTATGAGCCGGTAGCTCTAACCAACTGAGCTAATGGCCCGAAGAAAACGTGTAGGAATAAGAGATAAGTGCAAGATATATTATACCATAAAAGAGGGAGATTTGTCAAGTAGGAGCGAAAAAAAGGAAAAATATATCCCTCAGTGAACCGCCATGCACCAAACAGCAAACAGAGTGAGAGATAACGAAAAAAGGTTCGTTCCGTAAGAACGAACCTTTTGAAAAGAGCCGGCATTGCCCAATTTTTCCAGATCGAGATGATCAAGTATCGTAGGCGTAAAAGAGCTTAACTTCCGTGTTCGGAATGGGAACGGGTGGAACCTCTTTGCCATAAACACCGGCGAACTAAAAAACAGAGATAAATGAAGAACAAATGAAGTGCGTTAAGGGACGCAATGAACAAAAGGAAAAGCGAACGACCGATTAGTATCTGCAAGCTAAACATGTCACCATGCTTACACATCAGACCTATCAACCTCGTAGTCTACAAGGGGTCTTAAAGGAGATCTTATCTTAAGGGCGGCTTCACGCTTAGATGCTTTCAGCGTTTATCCGTTCCGCACATAGCTGCCCAGCTGTGCCACTGGCGTGACAACTGGTGCACCAGAGGTGCGTCCATCCCGGTCCTCTCGTACTAGGGACAGCTCCTTTCAAATCTCCAACGCCCACGACAGATAGGGACCGAACTGTCTCACGACGTTCTGAACCCAGCTCGC
>ERZ506917.644-NODE-644-length-12818-cov-3.030009_pt1 | contig 12818 bp, 8 predicted proteins | sample MGYA00512904_ERZ506917 | MGnify/ENA metagenome assembly ERZ506917 | reverse complement strand
CGGGAGTCGAGCAGCAGTTGCCGGATGGGGAGAAACAGGCGTTTGTTGACGATCGGGAAGTCGATCAGGTCGCCCGAGAACTGAATGGTGATGACGTGGTTGGTTTTCAGGGGCGATTTCCACACGTGCGGCACATAGGGACCGGTCATCACCAGGTCCAGCGGACCGAAATCCTCGGTGGAATCGCCCACGATGCGCGATCCCCGAGTGTTCATCACCAGATTGATCTCGTATTCCGGATGGCAGTGGATCGGATAGTCGAAATGCGCGTTGGGGTGGTTGAGGATGATGAAAAGGTCCTCGTTCGTGATCGGGGTGATCTCCTGCTGTATCTCTTTCATGTCCGGTAAGGGTTTCAGGTCCGGTACAAAAATAGGAATAATTCAGAAAGCTCCATGAATAATTCAAAAAAGTATACTTGTTTAACCGACTTATACAATCCGGTAAATTTTCGGGTACATATCTTTGCATTAGTAAAAAAATCCTAAAACGACTTACATGAATTCGATTGCGATTAATTTTGTCGACTGCGCGATTATCGTCCTTTACCTTATATTTATAATATGGTGGGGATTGCGCAACGGCAAGAGTTCCGACGCCGGGTCCTATTTTCTGGCCGGCCGCACGATGCCGTGGTGGATCGTGGGTCTGTCGCTTTTCGCCGCGAGCATCTCCAGCACGACGCTCATCGGCCAGTCGGGCGACGCCTACCACACCGGAGTGGCCGTGTTCAACTACAACCTCACAGGTGTCGTGGTGATGGTGTTTTTCGCCACGTTCCTGCTGCCGCTCTACATCCGTTCGGGGATATTCACGATTCCCGAGTTTCTCGAACGACGCTTCGACAAGCGGTCGCGCTACTACTTTTCCGGAATCTGCATCGTGGGCAACATCTTTCTCGATGCGGCCGGGGCGCTGTATGCCGCCGCGCTGATCATCAAGTTGTTGTTCCCGGAGGCGGACTTGCAGCTCATCATCATCATCTTCGCCGTGCTGGCGGCTTCGTACACCATCCCGGGCGGTCTTTCGTCGGCGATCAACGCCGAACTGATCCAGGCGGTGATTCTGATCGTCGGGTCGGTGATCCTGACGGGAGCCTGCTTCGCCAACGGCGGGTTCGACTACCTCGCGTCGCTGTTCGAAAGCGGCGACATGAGCGTCAGACTGATTCGCCCGCTGACCGATACGGCCACGCCCTGGCTGGGGCTGATCGTCGGCATGCCGGTGCTGGGCATCTATTTCTGGGCCAACAACCAGACGCTCGTACAGCGCGTGTTGAGCGCGCGGAGCGTCGACGAGGGCCGCAAAGGGGTGATGTTCGCCGGAGCGCTGACGCTGGCCACCCTGTTCATCATCGTCTTTCCGGGCGTTATCGCCCGCCATCTCTTCCCGGGCATCGAGAAACCCGACATGATCTATCCGACGATGGTGCTGCGCCTGCTGCCCACGGGGTTACTGGGGATCATGCTTTCGGCGCTGCTCGCCGCGCTGACGTCGACGCTGAGCGCCATTCTGAACTCCACGTCGACGCTCTTCACGATGGATTTCTACGCCAAGATCGACAAGCGGGCCGACGAACGCAAGCTGGTGCGCGTCGGCAAGCTGGCTTCGCTGGTCATCATCGTGATCGCCGCCCTCTGGGCTCCGCAGATCGGACGTTTCGGTTCGCTGCTCAAATATTACCAGGAGATGCTCTCCTACATTGCGCCTCCCGTCGTGGCGGCTTTCCTGATGGGCGTTTTCTCGCGCCGCGCCAACGGGCGGGGAGCCTTTGCGGGGCTGATCGCCGGACTGGTCGTCGCGGCGGCGATGCTCCTCTGGCGCACGGAGATCTTCGGCGGGATGCACTTTCTGCTGATCGTGCCGTTCCTGCTGGTCTTCAGCCTGTCGGTGATCTGGGCCGTAAGCCGTACGGCTCCCGCGCCCCGGCCCGACAAACTGATCGACACGACCTTTTCGGCGGCGGATTTCCGGGCTGAAACCCGCTCGCTCGCGGAGGTTTCCTGGTGGCGCAACTACCGCGTATGGGGCGGAGTGCTGCTGGTTCTGTGTATGCTTATTCTCATAATATTCCGTTGATATGAAACTGAAGAAATACGAAAAAAATCCGATCATCGCTCCCAATCCGGCCAATGCCTGGGAGAATCTCGTAACCTGCAACCCGGGGGTCATCTACGACGACGGCCGGTTTTACATGCTCTACCGCGCCGCCGGCGACGACAAGGAACATGTCATCCGTTTGGGGCTGGCCGTCAGCGAGAACGGCTTCGACTTCCGCCGTGTCGGCGATTCGCCGGTATTCGGTCCCAGCGCGGACGGTCCCGACGGAGGGTGCGTCGAAGATCCGCGCATCGTGAAGTTCGACAACGAGTTTTACATTACCTACGCCTACCGCGCCCATGCCCCCGGGCAGTACTGGACTTTCGCGCACGACGTGGTGCGTCTGCCCCAATGCGGAGCTTATGCGCCGGCCGCCATGGCGCAGAATCTGGGAAATACGGGGCTTGCCGTGACGTCCGACTTCCGGAATTTCCGCCGGCTGGGGCGGCTTACGTCGCCCGTGCTCGACGATCGGGACGTGATCCTTTTCCCGGAGAAAATCGGCGGGAAGTTCGCCATGATGCACCGTCCCAAACAGTTCGTGGGCGAACGTTACGGGGGGAAATACCCTTCGATCTGGCTGAAGTTCTCCGACGACCTGCTGGCATGGGAGGACAAGCCCAGCCATCTGCTTATCGCCGGCCGCGAAGGAACCTGGGAGGAGAAGATCGGCGGAAGCACGCCGCCGATCCTGACCGAGGCAGGGTGGCTGACGCTCTACCACGGAGTTGCCGACGGCGGCACGGCCGAATACCGCGTCGGGGCGCTGCTGCTCGACCGGGAGAATCCACTGCGGGTGCTGGCCCGGACGCCGGAACCGATCCTCGAACCCGAATTTTTCTATGAAACCGAAGGTTTTTACAGCCATTGCGTCTTCCCGACCGGCAATGTGGTCGTCGACGGCGTGCTGTACGTCTATTACGGCGGAGCGGACAAATATGTAGGCGTTGCAACCTGCCGGCTGGAGGAATTATTAAATTATTTGACGGAGAAATGCCGTTGCGAATAGCCCATTTGCGCTTTGTTTTCATAAAAGTATAATCAATCAGCGATTTTCTAAAACAGTTCTTCCGTAGCAGCATGTTACTTTGCAGTGTCCGGTGCAGTTCCCGGAACCGCCCCGGACCGTATCAATAAACTACTCTAATCTAAAACTTATGAAAATGAAATTTTACCTGATCGTTCTCTCCCTGCTGGCGGTCTGCCTGTGGGGGACGGGAGACGTCCGCGCCCAGTCCGCATCACGGAGCATGACCGTGACGGGCAAGGTCGTGGATCAGAACGGCGCCGCCGTAACGGGCGCGTCGGTTGTCGTCGTCGGCACGACGAAAGGAACCACAACCGGGGCCGACGGAGCCTTTTCATTGACCGGAGTGGCTTCGGACGCCCGCCTTGCCGTCAATTTCATCGGCTATAAAACGCAGACGGTGGAGGTCGGCGGCCGCACCTCTTTCAACATCGTGCTGGTCGAGGAGGCCACGGCCGTGGACGAAGTGGTGGTCGTGGGTTACGGACAGGTCAAGAAGAGCGACCTGACGGGTTCCGTGGCCTCGGTCAAGGCCGAGAAACTCACCGACATCCCGGCCAACTCGATCGACGGGCTGTTGCAGGGCCGCGTGGCCGGCGTGCAGGTGGTCAACTCCTCGCAGGACCCCGGCGCCTCGTCGACGGTCCGCATCCGCGGCAACTCGTCGCTCAACGGTTCGAACGCTCCGCTGGTGGTCATCGACGGATTCCCCTGGGGCGATGCCGGCGACCTGAAACAAATCAACCCGCAGGACATCGTTTCGATGGAGGTGCTCAAGGATGCCTCGGCATCGGCCATCTACGGTTCGCGCGGAGCCAACGGCGTGATCCTCATCACCACGCGCAAGGCGCAGGAGAACGTGACGCGCATCACGCTGCGCCAGCAGACGACCGTTTCGGGATTCAGCTCCGAGCTGAACCTCTGGCGCGATCCCGTGCTGATGGCGATGCTCTCGAACGAAAGCAGCATCAACGCCGGACTGACGCCGACCTACATCGGAGCGACCAATGCCAACGGCGTCTATTATCCCTCGATTGCGGAGTTGCAGACGACCTGGACGACCAACACGCGCTGGGACGACCTGGTCTTCCGCCCGACGCCCGTGTCGAACAACACCACCGTACAGGTGCAGAGCAGCAACGACCGCACGATGTTCCAGGCCAGCGCCAACTACTACCTCGACAACGGCATGTACATCGAGGACACCTACCGCAAATACGGCGGTAATTTCTCGGTCGAGCACAAGCTGCTGGACAACCTGCGCATGAAGGCCAGCGCCAACATCACCAGCAACAAGCGTCACAACAACGGCGGACTGGCCTACTGGCGCAACCCGATCTTCCCGGTCTACGACGACAACGGCGATTACTGGCTGTACGGCGCCCAGGACTATTCGCATCCGCTGGCCCTGACCGATTTGCAGAAGAACGATTCGAAGGGGTTAGACATCATCTCGTTCGCTTCGGTGAACTGGGACGTGCTTCCCTGCCTGAACGTCATGGCGCAGTTCAACTACAAGCACGGCGAACAGATCACCGACAAATATTTCCCGAAGAAGTATTCCGAGACGGGCGTGTTCAACGACGGTTACGGGTCGATCGACAACTGGAAGGACGACAACATCGTTTTCGAAGCCTACGCCACGTTCGATCGGACCTTCGCTGAAAAGCACCGGCTGACGGTGATGGGCGGTTACTCTTACGAGAACTACCAGTCGCGCAGTTCGTCGCTGGCGGCCAAGGGCTTCATCAACGAATCGCTGGGCAACGAGAACCTCGCCGCGGGCGATTCGGAGACCTATTCGATCGGCAACGGCTCCTACAAGACCGAGCTGGTCTCGGCCCTCACGCGTATCAACTACACGTTCGACAACCGGTTCCTCTTCACCTTCACGGCCCGCGCCGACGGTTCGTCGAAATTCGCCAAGGGCAACCGATGGGCCTTCTTCCCCGCCGTGTCGGTCGGATGGCGCATCGACAAGGAGAATTTCATGCAGAACGTCCGGGCGGTCGACGTGCTCAAGCTCCGCGGCTCGGTCGGCGAGATGGGCAACCAGGCCATCGGCAACTACGAGTACCTGATGGCCGTGCTGGCGAACAAGAGCTACAATTACAGCTTCGGCGACGTGCTGTCGGGCGGCGCGGCGATCAAGGATTTCGTCGACGAGAACATCTCGTGGGAGACCACCCGCACCTACAACCTCGGACTGGATTTCGAGGCCTTCGACCACCGCCTGCTGTTCAGCGTCGACCTCTATAAGAAACGCACCGAAGGCATCCTGCGCGACGTGAAGATTCCGGCGCAGATCGGCAACCTGAACGGCCCGAAGCAGAACATCGGCGTGGTGGCCAACGACGGCGTCGAGCTGAACCTCCAGTGGCGGAGCGCGGTCAAGAATTTCCATTACAGCCTCGGCGGCAACTTCTGCTACAATAAGAACATCGTCGTCGACCTCGACGGGCAGGAGTACATCAAGACCTTCAACATCATCCGCGAGGGCGAACCCATCGACGCGTGGTATCTCTACCAGGCCGACGGCTTCTACAACAGTTACGAGGAGATCGCCAATTCGGTGACCGTCGGCAGCGGCGTGAAGCCCGGGTACATCCGCTACAAGAATCTCAACAACGACGACAAGATCGACAACGACGACCGCGCCGTCTGCGGCAACCTCACGCCGAGCATCACCTACGCCTTCAACTTCTCGCTGGGATGGAAGGGACTCGAACTTTCGGCGCAGTTCCAGGGCGTCGCCGACGTGAAGACCTATCTTTCGGGCAACCTCGCAGCCCCGTTCTGGAACGGAGCGGGCGTGCTGAAGGAGTGGGCGACCGACGCGTGGACCCCCGAGAACCACAACTCCCGCCTGCCGATCCTCCACACCGCCACGGGCGCGCCCGAGATGCACGACTACAAGAACACGCAGTGGCTCTACGATGCGTCGTACCTGCGCTGCAAGCAGCTGCAACTCTCGTACACCCTCCCCAAGAGGTGGATTTCGAAGCTCGGAATGAGCCAGTGCCAGATCTTCGTCAACGGCGAGAACCTCTTCACGATCTCCCCGCTGAAGATGTTCGACCCCGAGATCGACCTTTCGTCGACCAACCTGATGCAGTATCCTTCGCTGCGGACGATCAACTTCGGCTTCAACATTACTTTCTAATCGCTTCAAATACGGAAAAACATGAAAAAAACAGTAATCGGATTGATGCTTTGCGGTGCGGCGGCGCTGGCCTCCTGCAACCTCGACACCATTCCCACCGACAAATATACGGTCGAGACGTTCTGGGAAACCGAAGAAGGAACCGAGGCCGCCATGACCGGCTGTTACAACATACTGACCAACAGCGCGCTGTTCGGAGACTCGGCGCCGCTGCTCGAAGAGACCTGCACGCCCAACGCCTATAATTACAACAACGCGGGCGGATACAACGTCATCGCCCAGGGGACCCACACGGCCAACAGCTCGGGCATCATCGCCAACCGCTGGAAAAAGTGCTACGAGGGCATCGGACGCTGCAACACCCATCTCAACCGCCTGCCTGCCGCCGCCGTGGCCGACGACCGCAGGGTGCAGATGGAGGGCGAGGCCAAGTTCCTCCGCGCGCTCTATTACTACATGCTGGTGACCTATTACAACGGCGTGCCGCTGATCCTCGAAGAGCCTGTCTATGCGCACGGTTCGCTGCCCCGCGCCTCGCGCGAGGAGGTGGTGCGGGCGATTCTCGACGACCTGAACGACATCATCGACCGTGAACTGCTCGACTGGCAGTGGACCAAAGCCGCCGACCAGGGGCGCGCCACGCGCGGCGCGGCGATGGCCCTCAAGGCCCGTCTGCTGCTTTTCGAGGCCAGCAAGCTGGTCAACCCCTCGAACGACGCCGCGAAATGGCAGGCTGCGGCCGATGCGGCCAAAGCCGTGATCGAAAAGGAGGCCCAGGCGGGCTACGACCTGTTCGGCGACTACCGGAAACTCTTCCTGCCGGCGAACGAGCACAGCTGCGAGTGCGTCTTCAACATCGAATTCTCGAAGACCAAGAACACGGCCGTCAATTCGTTCAACGTTTACAGCGTCCAGTACCGCAACAACGCACCGCTGCTCGATCTGGTGATGGACTACCGGACGACGACCGACGGTGCGGCCACGATGGGCAAGTACGACAACCTCGACCCGCGTTTCGCGGCGACGAATTTCTATCCCGGGAGCACGTTCCTCGGCAAGGCCAACTGCCCGGCCGGGGAGGTGTGCCAGTTCACGGGCTTCGCACACCGGAAACTCACGATCTACGACGCGCAGAAGCGCGATTCGGACGACAGCAACGGCGAGACCAACTACATGTTCATCCGCTACGCCGACGTGCTGCTGATGTTCGCCGAGGCGCAGAACGAGGTCGACGCCACGCCCTCCGATGCCGTTTACGACGCCGTGAACCGCGTGCGCGGCCGCGTCGGCATGCCCACCTATGCCTACGGTTCGAAGAGCCAGTCCGAAATGCGCGAGATCATCCGCCACGAGCGCCGCGTCGAATTCGCCGGCGAGGGGCTTTATTATAACGACATCCGCCGCTGGATGACCGCCGAGCTGGTGATGAACGCCGTGATTCAGGACTATGCGGGCACGGACATCGCCGTCCGGGCGTTCGACCCCGACCGCGACTACTGGTGGCCCGTTCCGGCGGACCAGATCCTGCTGAACAAGAAACTCGAACAGAATCCCAATTATTAATCCGACAACCGCTAACTGGCAATTATGAAAAAATATCTGTGGATACTGGCTGCCGCATTTCTCCTTCAGGCTTGCAGCAAAGACGAGGAGGAGGGACCTTACGTTCCCTGGCGGCCGGGCGACGACAAGGAGGAGACGATCGACCTGGACAAGGCCACGAAGGTGATGATTCTGACCGAGCAGGCCAAGAACCGGATCGTGATGATCGACCAGCCGACGGGGAAGGTCGCCTGGGAGTGGACGGCCGCCGACAGCGGGCTTTCGGCTGCGGAACAGGCGTGGTTCGATCTGCCCGACGAGGCCAAACCGGTCTACAACCGTACGTGCGTGCTCGTCACGGCTTCGGGCGGCGGCGTGGCGCTGATCCGCATTGCGGACAAGAAGGCGATGTTCTACGCCAAGCCGGGCGGAAACCCCCACTCGGCCGAGGTGCTGCCCGACGGGAATGTCGTCGTGGCGTCGAGCACGGGCAACCTGTTGAGCGTCTACGTGTACAATGGCGCCGACAGCTACGTTTCCAGACCCGCCTTCACCATGCCGGTCCATTCGGCCCACAACGTGGTCTGGGACCGGAAGCGCGGCTGCCTCTGGACGGCGACGGGCGCCCAGCTGCTCAAGCTCGCCTACAACGGGAAGCGTACGGCTCCGGAACTGACGCAGGTGCGCTCTTACGATATGGCGGCGGGGAATACCGATGCCCACGACCTGGCGCCCGTCTGCGGGGAGGATGCGATGTATGTATCGACGAATCAGCATGTCTACAAGTTCGACTGTGCGGCGGAGAAGTTCCTCGACGTGGAGATCTTCCAGCAGAACACCATCAAGAGCATTTCGACGGGGCCGGAGGGGTATTCCACGATCGTCATGCGCCCCACGTCGGGCGGGAGCAACTGGTGGTCGGCCGAGGTGTGCGACATGAAGGGCAACCGGCTGTTCAACCGCGCGGGCTACCAGATTTACAAGGCCCGCTGGTATGTGGAGAATCCGTTCGGGTATCCCGAGGTTCACACTTTGTAAAACTTAAAATGCAAAAACGATGAAAAACATCCGAAAATACATGATGGCCGCGGCATGCATGACCGCCGCTGCGGCGCTGGTCGCCTGCACCGAGGCCGTGAAACGCGACACCGAGGAGGAAATCCAGGAGATGACCGTTCCCAAGAAACCCGGGCCGATCACGAAGGTGCCGGCAACGCTCACCTGCAACGGCGGCGAAGAGTTCACCTTCTCGGTTTCGAAGGTTCAGTGGGCCGAGACCTACGAATGGACGATCGCCGAGCAGGAGAAGTCGAAAATCTCGATCATCGACGGTCAGGGAACCAACGTCATCACCGTCAGGGTGGTCAACGACGACGTGGTGATTCCCGCCCAGTCGGTGTCGGTGGTGGCCAAAAACGAACTGGGTGCGAGCAAGGTGCGCGAGTATTTCGCGGCGATCACCGTGTCGGTCCCCATCGAGCTGCCGGGCTATACGATCAAGAAGTACGGCAAACGCTGGTGGATGACCGAGAACTGCCACGAAGCGGGCGAGGACGGCAATTTGGGCGTTGCGCCCGACCTGACGGCTTTCTCGGTTGCGGGGTTGGAGGCGTCGCATTTGCAGCGGTTGAACGACGCAAAGGGCCGTTACTACACCTGGTATGAGGCGATGACCGGCATATCGGGCTGTACGGCGGAGCAGTGTCCCTATGTGCAGAATTACGAAGGGGTGGACGACGTGGGCAACGCCTTCAAACTCGACGGTACGGAGGAGGGCGAGTTCGGCGTCCAGATACGCGGCTGCTGTCCCGAAGGCTGGCACGTGGCCAACGCCAACGACTGGTGGGACATGCTGATGGCTATCAAAAGCGAGTATGCCATTCCCGACGATTTCGCGCAGGGCGGATACACCTTCTCCGGCGGTCACGACGGGAAACCCGAGAATGCCATTACGAAGGCCGGATTCTACAAGTCGGGCTGCACGGTCAAGAATACGGGCAACGTCGGCGCATGGCTGCGCGGCGGCAACGGCCGTATCGTTGACGGCGGTATTTGGAATCAGGCGAATATGACGCTCACGGACGCCGGGGAAGCCCTCCTGCAATTCGTCGACGGGGCCGAAAGCATCGGTTTCGGCTGGTATCCGCTGGGTTATCAGAAGGCCGACGGCAGTTTCAACAGCGGCGCGTTGGGCAAATGGGGCTACGTGTGGTTCATCGGGCAGACCAACGCCTCGACGGCCCGTTCGCTGGTCATCAGCGGTACGAGTCTGAACCTTCAGACCAAGACCAATCAGGAGGCGGCCAAGGATATTTATCTGAACGTCCGCTGCGTGAAAAACTACACCAAATAACCGGAAGCGATGAAAAAAAGAATTCTGTTTACGGCAGCGGCGCTGGTGTGCGCCGCCAACCTGACGGCCCAGTGTCTCGGCGTCGGAAGCTCGACCAGCAGCATGAGCCCCGAGGAGATGGCCGCCGCCGCGAAGGCCGGCGTGGAGTATGTCGAAATCGGCATCAGCGGCCGCGGGACCGTGGCTGAAATCCGCGAGAAGGCGCTGCACGCCAAACACATGGCCGACGAGGCCGGTCTGAAGGTCTGGTCGTGCCACCTCCCGTTTTCCCGCAAGCTGGACATCTCGGTGCTGAACGACAGCGCCCGCATGGCCAACCTCGAATTCCTGACCGAAATGATCGCGATCTGCGGCGAAGTGGGACCGGAGAAACTGGTGCTGCATCCCAGTTCCGAACCGATTGCGGACGGCGAGCGCGAGCAGCGTATCCGGAACAGCATCGCTTCGATCGGCATATTGCGCAGGGAGGCGGCGCGGATCGGCGCGCAGCTGTGCATCGAGGACCTGCCCCGCACGTGCCTCGGGCGGAACTCGGCCGAGCTGCTGCGCATCATCGCCCCTTATCCCGAGGTGAAAATCTGTTTCGACACGAACCACCTGCTTTCGGAGGACCTGCTGCACTTCGTCGAGGCGTGCGGCGACCGGATTGCGACCGTCCATGTCTCGGATTACGACATGGTCGATGAGCGTCACTGGCTTCCGGGCAAGGGCAAGATCGACTGGCCCGCGCTGTACGGGGCGCTGATGAAGGCCGGTTACAAGGGCGTCTTCATGTACGAACTGAAACGCGGCGAGGGATCGTTCGGCGAAATGGTCGCCATCTACGAAAAGCTGGCCTCCGACGCGGCGAAGCTGGAATAACGCCGTTCCCGAAGAGTGCGAAAAAAGAGGTTACGGCAATTCGTAACCTCTTTTTCTGTGGGCCCAGAGGGGCATGATCCCACGACCTTCGGATTATGAGTCGTAATTTGTCGATTTTTAGCTGTTTTTGGTAATTTCTATATTGTTTTGTAAATGCTTGTATTTCAATGGCGAATATAGCTATTTTATTTCACTTGGTTTTTGTTGGTTTCGATTAAATCCGTATATTTGTGTCTAAATTGTGTGTCTAAAATCAAAATTTATACACAAAATGAACTACTCGAAAGACGGTGTGACGGTGGCCGCAATGTTCGATTCAGCCCATCCGAAAAAGTCCGGGAAGTGCTCCGTAAAAATCCGTGTTACCTACAATCGAGTGCGTCACTATTATCCGACCGGGAAAGATTTGATGCCGGCGGAGTGGGACGCCCTGCCAACAACAAAAGCCCGTGCACCTGTGGAGATACGCAAGGACATCGAAAGCAGCTACCAGATAGTGCGGACGGCTGTTGAGGACTTATTAATGCGCGGTATCTTTTCATTGGAAAATCTTAACAATCGACTAAAACGAGCTGGTGGCGATACGCTTAATATTGCTTTTGAGGGTAAAATAGCCGAAATGAAAGCACAGGAACGCATCGGGAATATGATGGCCTATCGGGTTGTTATGAAGGGGATAGAACGATTTGCCGGACCTCGTGTTCCTTTGTCGGGTGTTTCGGTGGATTGGATTCGTCGTTACGAAAAGTTCCTGCTTAAAGAGGGTAAAAGCCGTACTACCGTCGGAATACATATGCGACATATACGGGCAATACTCAACGACATGAAGCGGTGCGGAAAGATTTTAGAGGCGCAATACCCATTCGGCCGGGGGCGGTATGAGATACAAGCCGGAGAAGGGCGTAAATTGGCTCTTACGTTGGAGCAAATAGGGCAGATAGCCAATTATGAGGACGGAACCGAGGCAACGGCCAAATACCGCGATTATTGGCTGTTCCTCTACTTGTGCAACGGGATCAACGTTGCCGATTTCGTAAAGTTGAGGTATCGGGACATCGTGAACGGTGAAATATGCTTTGTCCGGCAAAAGACCGAGCGGACGACCAAGACCCGCAAGGAAATCCGGGTCGTTGTCACGGAGCGGATGCAGGCAATAATTAACCGATGGGGCAACCCCTCCCGGCCCGACAGCTTCATTTTTCCGATTCTCGACGGACAGGAGGATGCAATGCGGCGGAAGTGTAAAACGATGTATTTCACCCGTGCGATCAATAAGCGTATGAAGGAGGTGGGCGAACAGCTCGGGATCGGCAATATCTCGACCTATACGGCCCGGCATTCGTTCGCTACGGTGTTGAAGCGGGCAGGAACCAATATTGCCTATATCTCGGAATCGCTGGGGCATCAGGACCTCAAAACAACGGAAAATTACCTGGCCAGCTTCGAACGGGAGGAACGGCAGAAGAATGCGGAATTATTAACGAAATTTTAGGGATATGGGTCGGTATAAATTTGATAAATTCGGGGGTGAATACCTATCAGAGTCAACTATTAAGGGCATAGCGGCAGATCTATGTAAAAACGCTAATATAAACAGATATTTGTATGACTGGGCCGTGCTCGATATCCGGGTAAAACGAGCACACAAGGGCCAACGGCATAGGTTTGCGGATTCTATACAGCGGTTAGAGACGTTTTTAGAGAGCCCCAAGGCCGATGAATACAAAGTAGCGGCGCGCAAGGGCTATCAAAATAGGATGATTCTTTTCAAT
>ERZ506917.640-NODE-640-length-12846-cov-4.005004_pt1 | contig 12846 bp, 10 predicted proteins | sample MGYA00512904_ERZ506917 | MGnify/ENA metagenome assembly ERZ506917 | reverse complement strand
CACGACGCTCTTCCGATCTATCTTTATGAACCTGGCGGCCAATATGCTGGGGCTGGATAATGCCGCCACTCCCTTAGGACTGAAAGCAATGGAGGGCCTGCAAGAATTGAACCCCAAGAAAGATACTGCCAGCAATCCCATGATCATGTTTCTGGTACTGAATACATCAGGGCTTACACTGATTCCTATCAGCATCATGGTATATCGTGCACAGCTGGGAGCAACCCAACCTACAGATATATTTGTACCCATCCTGCTGGCAACCTTCTTCTCCACTTTGGCAGGCATTGTAGCAGTAAGTATTTATCAGAGAATCAATCTGTTTAACCGCACTATCCTCCTCTTTTTAGGAGGAATGAGTTTGCTGGTAGCAGGAATTATTTATTTCTTCAATACCTTGTCACGAGATCAGATAGATATTTACTCCACCACTTTCGCCAATGTTTTCCTATTCCTTATCATCATCGGCTTTATTGTGGCAGGGATCAGAAAAAGAATCAATGTCTATGACTCCTTTGTCGAAGGGGCCAAAGAAGGATTCAGCACCGCCGTGCGCATCATTCCTTATCTGGTAGCCATACTGGTAGGTATCGGAGTCTTCCGCGCATCGGGTGCGATGGACTATTTGATTGACGGTATCGGCAACGCCGTAAAGCTATGCGGTATCGACAGTGATTTCGTAGGAGCGCTCCCTACGGCGCTGATGAAACCTTTGAGCGGAAGCGGGGCACGAGGGTTGATGGTAGATGCCATGACCACATACGGTCCCGATTCCTTTGTAGGCCGACTGTCCTGTATCTTCCAAGGCTCCACAGACACCACCTTTTATATTCTGGCGGTATATTTCGGCAGCGTAGGAATAGTGAGGACACGCCACGCCGTTCCTTGCGGACTGCTAGCCGATGCGGCAGGGGTCATTGCAGCTATTCTTATCTGTTATCTTTTCTTCGGCTGAAATACTTTCCTTATCTTTGTACATTATAAAAAAATAATCAGCCTATGATAAGTTATCAAACCGAAGGGGTAAAAATGCCCGATATCAAAAAGAAAAAAACCACCGGATGGATTAAAGAAGTAGCCGCCTGCTATGGAAAAAGAGTGGGAGAAATCGCCTACATCTTCTGTTCGGACGATAAAATTCTGGAAGTGAACCGACAGTATCTGCAACATGATTATTACACGGATATCATCACTTTCGACTATTGTGAAGGCGACCGTATTTCCGGCGACTTATTCATCAGCTTGGATACTGTCCGCAGCAATGCAGAACAATTTGAGCAACCCTACGACCGCGAGCTTCACCGGGTGATTATTCATGGTATCCTGCACTTGTGCGGCATCAACGACAAAGGCCCCGGTGAACGGGAGATTATGGAAGCCGCCGAAAACAAAGCGCTGGCATTGATTTCCCTATAACAGGACATACAAGGCAGAACAACCTATAAAAGCTACGGGCATAGTTCGCAAGAATGATTGCCCGTAACCTTTTAAAGACATGCCCATAATTAGGAAAACTTTCCGCCGGACGGATAAAAAACGTCGAAAGCTGTACATGCACAGCTACATTTCTTCCCTTATCTTCTTGCTTTTTCGGATTAATTGCTTTATTTTGTGAATTGAAAAACAGATAAACACAAAATATATGGAAGCTAACGTATATTTTTTCGCTGCATTAGTAAGTACGGGAATCTTTCTTCTGCAATTCATCTTATCCATCTTTTTCGGCAGTATGGACACCGACATAGACGTTAATGCCGATGGCAACGCCGATATAGACATGAGCAGCGTACTCTCCTTCAAAGGACTGATTCATTTCTGCATGGGTTTCGGTTGGTTCATGTATTTATGTCAGCCTCCCTACATTGTCTTACATTACCTGGGCGCCGTGATAAGCGGCAGCTTTTTTGTCTTCGTCCTGGCTTGGATTTATAAACTCTGCTATAAGCTGAAACAAGAAAACAAGCCCGAACAGGGAGAAGAATTAATAGGCAGGAAATGCGAAATATATACCCGCTGCCAAGAACAAGAACAGGCAGGAACAGACTATGTGGTCTATATCGCCATCAATGGCGCACAAAGAGAACTTACCGTGCGGAGCATACAGGGTAAAAGCTACCGGGAAGGCGATATCCTCACACTGAAGAATTACAAGGAAGGAATCTATTATATTGATTAAATAAACCCTAAAAACGCAATCATTTATGGATGAGCAGATTCTCATTTATGCAGCTATTCTGGTAGCTGTCATCGTCCTGACCATCGTCGGGATTTTAAGTCGTTACCGCAAGTGCAAGAGCGACGAGGTATTGGTAGTATATGGTAAGACCGGCGACAAGAAATCGGCTAAACTGTATCACGGAGGAGCCGCTTTTGTATGGCCCATTATCCAGGGATACTCTTTCCTGAACATGAAACCCATGCAGATTGACTGCAAACTGACCGGTGCCATTTCCAAACAAAACATCCGCGTAGATGTGCCCACTACCATCACTGTGGCCGTAAGCACAGAGCCCGAAGTTATGCAGAATGCAGCCGAACGCTTACTGGGACTGAATATCGAAGCACAACAGGAACTGATTAAAGACGTTGTTTACGGACAAATGCGTCTGGTCATTGCCGACATGACCATCGAACAACTGAACAGTGATCGTGATACATTCCTTGAGAACTGCCGCAAGAACATCGACTCCGAATTGAAGAAATTCGGTCTTTACCTGATGAACATCAACATCAGCGATATCCGCGATGAAGCCGATTATATCGTCAATCTGGGAAAAGAAGCCGAAGCGAAAGCCAAGAACGAAGCCTTGGCTAACATTGAAGAACAACAGAAACTGGGTGCCATCAAGATTGCGGAACAACAAAAAGAACGTGCCACCAAAGTAGCGGAAACCAACCGCGACAAGAACACTCAACTGGCCGATACGCAACGTGACGAGGAAATTAAAGTAGCCATAGCCGACAAGGAACGTGAATCGAAAGTAGCAGAAGAAAATGCCGAAAAAGAATCACGTATCGCCAAAGCCAGCGCCTCTATGGAGGTGAACAAGGAACAGGCGCGTACCGAACAGGAAAGCCGTACGGCAGAGCTCCAATCCGATATGGAAATAAAGCAGGCGGAAGCACAAAAGAAATCGGCCATCGGGCAAAATAACGCTGCCAAAGAGGTTGCCGAAAGTAATGCGGAACTGGAAGTTACCAAGGCGGAAGCCTCTAGAAAAGCCGGTGAAGCACAAGCCCGGACACAAGCTGCCGTCCTCACCGCACAGGAAAACGCACAGCGTGAAATAGAAGAAGCGAAAGCCCGCAAAGTAGAACAGGCCTTGAAAGCGGATAAGATTGTTCCTGCCGAAATAGCCAAACAGCAGGCCATCTTGGATGCGGACGCATTGGCCGAGCAAATAAAACGTAAGGCAAATGCAGAAGCGGAAGCTATCCTGGCCAAAGCACAGGCGGAAGCCAAGGCCATCCAGATGAAACTGGAAGCAGAAGCGGAAGGCAAGAAGAAGTCCTTGCTGGCCGAAGCGGAAGGTTTCGAGGCCATGGTGAAGGCTGCCGAGCGCAATCCCGAAATCGCCATCCAATACAAGATGGTTGACCAATGGAAGGAAATCGCTTCGGAACAGGTTAAGGCATTTGAACATATCCAACTGGGAAATGTTACTGTATTTGACGGTGGCAACGGCACAACGTCCAATTTCTTGCAGAATGTGGTCAGCAAAGTGGCTCCCGCACTGGGTATTCTAGATAAGCTTCCCATTCATGATACCTATCAGAACATTGTCAATCCTTCCTCGAAAGGAAATGCACAGAATAAACCTGAGAAAGAGGATTTTGAACCGGTAGACAAGGACGGAAAGAAACGCCCGACCGACACCCCTCCTGCTCCGGACAAGAAATAACAGGAAATAGTTTACTTTAAGAATAGCGTTTGTATGATGTGGCGGCAGAAACAGATTTCTGCCGCCACACATTCTTTTTAACCGTATTATCACCACTTTACAGAGTAAAATTCGTAATTTTGCAATCGGTAAAAAGAAATAAATCAATGGATTTTAAGTACGACGTTATTGTAATAGGCGCCGGACACGCAGGCTGTGAAGCAGCCGCGGCCGCAGCCAACATGGGTTCGAAGACCTGCCTGATTACCATGGATATGAACAAAATCGGGCAAATGAGTTGTAACCCTGCCGTAGGTGGCATCGCCAAGGGACAAATCGTAAGAGAGATAGACGCATTAGGTGGCTACATGGGACTGGTTACAGACCGTACAGCCATACAGTTCCGTATGCTCAACCGCTCCAAAGGTCCCGCTATGTGGAGCCCCCGCGCCCAATGTGACCGCGGCAAGTTTATCTGGGCATGGCGCGAGATTCTGGAGAATACTCCCAATCTGCACATTTGGCAAGATACCGTAGAAGAACTAATCGTGGAAAACGGCGAAGCGACTGGAGTCATGACTTGCTGGGGAGTGACTTTCCATGCTAAATGTATCGTGCTCACCGCAGGAACCTTCCTGAACGGGCTGATGCACATCGGGCATAAACAACTGGCAGGAGGACGCATGGCTGAACCTGCCTCCTACCATCTGACCGAATCAATCACCCGCCACGGAATCACCGCCGGACGCATGAAGACCGGTACGCCTGTCCGCATAGACGGGCGCAGCGTACACTACGACCTGATGGAAACACAGGACGGAGAAAACGACTTCCATCGCTTTTCGTTCATGAGCGAACCGCGCAAACTGAAACAACTGCAATGCTGGACCTGCTTTACCAACGAAGAGGTACACGAGATACTACGGAAAGGTCTGCCCGACTCTCCCCTTTTCAACGGACAAATCCAAAGCATCGGACCGCGTTATTGTCCCAGTATAGAAACCAAAATCGTAACCTTCCCCGACAAGCCGCAACATCAGCTTTTCCTGGAACCCGAAGGAGAAACCACACAGGAACTTTACCTGAACGGGTTCTCTTCTTCACTGCCCATGGACATACAGTTGGCGGCATTGAAGAAAGTACCCGCATTTAAGGACTTGGTAGTCTATCGTCCGGGATACGCCATCGAATATGATTACTTCGACCCCACCCAACTGAAACATACGTTGGAATCGAAAATAATCAAGAACCTGTTCCTTGCCGGACAAGTAAACGGAACTACCGGTTACGAAGAAGCAGGCGGACAGGGAATCATTGCCGGCATCAACGCACACATCAATTGCCACGGTGGCGAACCGTTCACACTGGGACGGGACGAGGCCTACATCGGTGTCTTGATTGACGATCTGGTTACAAAAGGTGTGGACGAACCTTATCGTATGTTCACCTCCCGTGCCGAATACCGCATCCTGCTCCGACAAGACGATGCAGATATGCGCCTTACCGAACGCGCCTACAAGCTGGGACTGGTAAAACAAGACCGTTACGAACATCTTTGCAGCAAACGGGAAGCCGTGAACCAAATCATCGACTTTGCCAAAACCTTCTCCATCAAAGCCGCATTAATCAATGATGCTTTGGAAAGTTTGGGTACTGCCCGTCTGACACACGGCTGCAAACTAATCGACCTGCTGAACCGTCCGCAGATTACCATCGAAAATATAGCCGGCCACATTCCGGCTTTCAAAGCCATGCTGGACCAAATTACCGACCGTAAAGAAGAAGTGATTGAAGCTGCCGAAGTGCTGATCAAATACCAGGGATACATTGACCGCGAACGAATGATCGCCGACAAGATACATCGTCTGGAAGCCATCCGCATCAAAGGCAAGTTCGATTACAACTCATTGAATTCGCTCTCTACCGAAGCCCGGCAGAAACTGATGAAGATAGATCCCGAAACTTTGGCCCAAGCCAGCCGCATACCGGGTATCTCTCCTAGCGACATCAATGTCTTACTAGTCCTGCTGGGACGGTGAAACAAGGTATGTTTCACGTGAAACAAGTAATTTAATAGACTAACAATAAAATACTGGTTATGAGCAAAGAAATGCTTAAAGCAAACTTAAGAGAAATTCCAGATTTCCCCATTCCGGGAATTCTGTTTTACGATGTGACAACCCTGTTCAAAAACCCCGAATGCTTGCAGGAAATACTAGATACTCTATACGAGATGTACAAGGACAAAGGCATCACCAAAGTAGTAGGTATTGAATCGCGTGGCTTCATTATGGGTGGTGCGCTGGCGGCACGGTTAGGTGCCGGATTCGTGATGGCACGCAAGCCGGGCAAACTTCCCGCAGAAGTAGTAGAGGAAACATATGCAAAAGAGTATGGAACCGACACCATTCAGATACATAAAGACGCCATCGATGAGAACGACGTGGTTCTGCTGCACGATGATTTATTGGCTACCGGCGGAACCATGGCGGCCACTCATCGCTTGGTACAAAGATGTGGCGCCAAAAAGATTTTCATCAATTTCATTATCGAACTGGGAGGTCTGAACGGCAGAAAGGCATTCCCCGAAGATATCACGGTGGATACACTGCTTACTTTATAGTGTCACACAACATGTCCGTCAAAACGGGCCCCATCATCGTTCACAATAAAAAGAGATCTATGGAATGAGATGGACGATGAAACCGAAAGATATATATCTTCAGGCTGTAAGATATATAATGTTACAGCTTGAAGATATATAATGTTACAACCGAAAGATATAGGATGTTGCGGTTGCAACATCAACTCAAGAAACAGTTCTGCCAACCGGCAATATTCAATAAGCATGTATGGAAAAAGAAGAGATTACAACCAATGATTATCTGAAAGGAATTGTACTAAACCTGCCCGACAGCCCCGGCATTTACCAATACTTGAACTCCGAAGGAACCATTATCTACGTTGGAAAGGCAAAAAACCTGAAGCGCAGAGTCTCTTCTTATTTTAATAGAGAACACCCCAACGGCAAGACACGATTGCTGGTCAGCAAAATTGCAGATATCCGTTATATCGTGGTAAAAACAGAAGAAGACGCTCTTTTACTCGAAAACAACCTGATAAAGAAATACAAGCCACGTTACAATGTATTGCTGAAAGATGACAAGACTTACCCCTCTATTTGTGTAAGCAACGAATATTTCCCACGTATCTTCAAAACCCGGCAAGTCATCCGCAACGGGTCCTCTTATTATGGTCCGTACAGTCACATGCCCTCCATGCTTGCCGTGATGGACTTGATCAAAAAGCTCTACCCCATCCGTACCTGCAAACTCAATCTAAGTCCCGAAAACATTCGCGCCGGCAAGTTCAACGTATGTCTGGAATATCACATAAAGAACTGCAAAGGGCCCTGCATCGGGCAGCAGTCACACGAGGAATACATGAAGAATATCGGTGAAATCAAAAATATTCTGAAAGGAGATACCCAGATTGTAAGTGACCTGCTGATGGAAGAGATGCAAGCGCTTGCTGCCGAAATGAAATTTGAGGAAGCACAGAAAATAAAAGAGAAATATGACTTGATAGAAAACTATCGTTCCAAGAGCGAAGTCGTTAATTCCATCATTCATAATGTGGATGTGTTCTCCATTGAAATGGAAGAAAATTCAGCCTATATCAACTATCTGCATATCACAAACGGATGCATCAACCAAGCCTTCACCTTCGAATACAAGAAACGTCTGAACGAAACGAAAGAAGAACTTCTACAATTGGGCATTATTGAGATGCGTGAACGATATAAGAGCACTTCCCGCGAAATCATCGTACCTTTTGAACTGGATATGGAGATGAACAATGTATCCTTTACCGTTCCCCAACGAGGAGAAAAGAAGCATTTGCTGGATCTTTCCGTAATGAACGTGAAACAGTATAAAGTGGACCGCTTGAAACAGGCGGAAAAGTTGAATCCTGAACAAAGAAGCGTCCGTCTGATGAAAGAAATCCAGGAGCAGCTGCACATGAAAAAACTACCGAACCACATCGAATGTTTCGATAATTCCAATATTCAAGGCTCGGACGCGGTGGCCGCCTGCGTCGTTTTCAAAAAGGCGAAACCAAGCAAGAAGGAGTACCGGAAATACATCATCAAGACTGTGACCGGACCCGACGATTACGCCTCGATGAAAGAGGTGGTACGCCGCCGGTATAGCCGTGCCATAGAGGAAGGTTCCCCCCTGCCCGACCTCATCATTACCGACGGTGGAAAGGGGCAAATGGAAGTGGTGAGAGAAGTGATAGAGGACGAACTTCATCTGGATATCCCCATAGCCGGACTGGCCAAAGACCGCAAGCACCGTACCTCGGAATTGTTATACGGATTCCCTCCGCTGACCATCGGTGTGAAGCAAAGCACTCCCTTGTTCCATCTGTTGGAAAACATACAGAACGAGGTACACCGCTTCGCCATCACCTTCCACCGGGACAAACGAAGCAAGAGTCAGGTGGCGTCCGCTTTGGACAATATCAAGGGAATAGGCGAAAAAAGAAAGACCGCCCTGCTGAAAACATTCAAAAGCGTCAGCCGCATCAGGCAAGCCTCACTGGAAGAGATTGCAGCCGTGGTAGGTGAAGCAGCCGCTAAAAATATCAAAGAAAATCTCACAGAATAAAAGGGATTTCCTACCTTTGCATACATCTACTACAGGGACATGCTCTGCCTCGTATCAGCCCAGGCAAGAAGCCGGCAACATATTGTCCATTGTAGAAGCGGAGACATTACCGATAAACAACTAGAATTTTTCTAACAAGAAATTAAAGAATATAAATATGAGAGTAGTTATTCAACGAGTAAGCCACGCCTCTGTTACCATAGAAGGCGTATGCAAATCGGCGATAAAAGAAGGATTCATGATATTGGTTGGCATTGAAGAAGCTGATACACAAGAAGATGCCGACTGGTTATGCAAAAAAATAATAGGATTGAGAGTCTTTGACGATGAAAATGGAGTCATGAATAAATCTATCCTAGAGGTAGGAGGCAACATATTGGTGATCAGCCAATTCACACTACACGCATCTACAAAAAAAGGCAACCGTCCCTCCTATATCCGTGCTGCAAAGCACGATGTAGCCATCCCCCTCTACAATTATTTCTGCCAAGAACTGAGCATCGGTCTGGGCAAAGAAGTAGGAACCGGAGAATTCGGAGCAGACATGAAAGTTGAACTTCTGAACAACGGTCCTGTTACTATATGTATGGACACCAAAAACAAGGAATAATGACACTGGAAGAAGCACAAAAAGAAGTGGACCGCTGGATTAAAACGTATGGTGTACGTTACTTCAGCGAACTGACCAATATGGCCGTTCTGACCGAGGAAGTAGGCGAACTGGCACGTGTGATGGCACGCAAATACGGAGATCAGTCTTTCAAGCAAGGAGAGAAAGACAACCTTGCCGATGAAATGGCAGATGTACTGTGGGTCCTTATCTGTCTGGCCAACCAGACCGGAGTAAACCTGACCGAAGCCTTCCGTCAAAACTTGGAGAAGAAAACAAATAGAGACAAAGACAGACATAAAAACAACCCCAAATTATAAAGAATTATGGAACATAATCACGAATTCGAAGGTGGACATGAACATCGTCATGACCACGATCATGGACCTGAGCACAGCAAGTACGAAGAAGCACTTGCCAAGTATAACATCCGTTTGCACGATGAGGATGTAAAAGCGAAAACTGCCCTACTCATCGAAAAACATGTAGCAGAAAACAATACACCGGACGTAAAGAAATTCCTGTTCCATTGCATTGACCTAACCACTTTAAAGTGTACTGATTCAGATGAAAGTGTAATGAAATTCACCGGAAAAGTAAATGAATTTGTTGACAAGTACCCTGATCTGGACAATGTAGCCGCAATCTGTGTATATCCTAATATGGCAGAAGTAGTCAACGACACCTTGGAAGCAGATCATGTAAACATAGCCTGTGTATCGGGCGGTTTTCCCTCCTCGCAAACCTTTACCGAAGTAAAGGTAGCCGAAACAGCCATGGCTCTCCATACCGGAGCCGATGAGATAGATATCGTTATCCCGGTAGGCAAGTTCCTGAGTGGGGATTACGAAGGAATGTGTGATGAAATAGAAGAATTAAAAGCTGTATGTGGTGAGCATCACCTGAAAGTGATCTTGGAAACCGGAGCACTGGGAAGCGCATCCAACATCAAAAAAGCGTCTATTCTATCGATGTATTCCGGAGCCGATTTCATCAAAACCTCTACCGGAAAGGAAACCCCCGTCGCTACTCCTGAAGCTGCCTTGGTGATGTGCGAGGCTATCAAAGAATACTATATGACAACAGGCCGCAAAGTAGGATTCAAACCCGCCGGAGGAATTAATACCGTACACGACGCTTTGGTTTACTATACCATTGTAAAAGAAGTGTTAGGGGAAGAATGGCTGACAAACGAGTTATTCCGCTTAGGAACAAGCCGCCTGGCCAATCTGCTTCTCTCAGAAATTGTAGGTCAAGAAACCAAGTTCTTCTAAACAAAGAACTGTTTCACTATTTAAATAACAACCACATTTAAAGTGACCGGAATGAGCCTTATCTATTCCGGTTATTTTAAAGGTAAACCTTCTACCAAAGAAAGGCGTACCTCAACAATCGTACTATTTATCTCTTTCAATCACATAATCAATATAAGCAGTCAAAGCATCTTTTACAGCTTGACCGGCTGATTGTGGAAGTAAAGCCAACGCTTTATTACGATAATCCACCATTGCCTGCCTGGCATACTCTATCCCTCCCTTCACCTTAGTATATTCGATGAAACGGGCAATATCTTCATCCGAAGCGTCTAATGCCCGGATGCGTAGCGCCAGTTTCCGCATCTCCTCATCATCAAACATATTCAACACATACAAAGCCGGCAATGTCAGCTTCCCTTCACGCATATCGTTCCCGGTAGGTTTACCTATCTCATCAGAAGAATAATAGTCGAAAATATCATCCTTTATCTGGAAAGCAATACCAATCATTTCGCCAAACAGACGAGCATTTTTCACCATTTCATCGGATGCATGCACCGAAATAGCCCCCGCTTCCGCACTGGCAGTAAACAATGCAGCCGTCTTTTTACGAATGACATCATAATACACTTCTTCCGAGAACTCAGAAGCATTAATATTCGCCAATTGAATAATCTCGCCTTCAGATAAGTTCTGTCCCAAACAAGCCACCAAATCTACAATTGTAATCTCGCGGGTCATGGCAGAATGCTTCAGGCTGGTTGCCAGCATATAGTCGCCTACCAGAACCGACACCTTATTATTATAGATAGCATTTACCGAAGACTGCCCACGGCGCTTGTCACTCTCATCCACCACATCATCGTGCACCAAGCTGGCCGTATGGAGCAACTCCAATGAAAGAGCCGCATGAAGCGTAGAATCATTGATTTCACCGAATAATTTAGCAATCAACAACGCCAATATGGGACGCATCATCTTGCCATTTCTCTGCTTAATATAGGATAATACCTCACTAAGTAAAGAATTGGAACTTTGGAGCGAAGAGTCAAACAACCTTCTAAATTCCTCAAACTCCTTGTCAATAGGCAATTTGATTTGCTGTAATTTGTCCATGCAGGTTAATTTGTGCACAAAAGTAGTAATAAAAGACGGAATACGGTATTTTTTTGTACTTTTACAATGAAAAAACTAAAGATTTTTAAGAATGGACAAACTTTTTCTATTAGATGCTTATGCATTAATATACCGTGCGTATTACGCTTTCATCAAAAGCCCGCGTATTAACTCCAAGGGTTTCAACACTTCAGCCGTACTGGGATTTGTCAATACACTGGAAGAGGTCTTGAAGAAAGAAAATCCTACGCACATCGGTGTGGCATTTGATCCCGCCGGTCCCACCTTCCGGCACGAAGCCTATGAACAGTATAAGGCACAACGTGAAGAAACACCCGAAGTAATCCGTTTGTCCGTACCCATTATAAAGGATATTATACGGGCCTACCGTATTCCTATTCTGGAAGTACCGGGATACGAGGCCGACGACGTGATCGGTACACTGGCCACCGAAGCCGGCAAACGGGGGATCACTACTTATATGATGACACCGGACAAAGACTATGGCCAACTGGTGGGCGGAAATGTCTTCATGTACCGTCCCAAGCATACAGGCGGTTTTGAAGTGATGGGAATAGAAGAGGTAAAGGCAAAGTTCGATATCCAGTCACCCGCACAAGTCATTGATATGCTGGGACTGATGGGCGATAGTTCCGACAACATTCCCGGTTGTCCGGGCGTGGGCGAGAAAACAGCACAAAAGTTAATCGCGCAATATGGCAGCATCGAGAACCTCCTCTCCCACTCTGCCGAACTGAAAGGAGCCTTGAAGACCAAAGTGGAAACTAACCGGAAAATGATTGAGTTCTCCAAGTTTCTGGCAACTATCAAGATTGATGTCCCCATCGCTTTGAACATGGACGAACTGAAAAGAGAAGAACCGAATGAAGAGGAACTACGGAAGATTTTTGAAGAGATGGAGTTCCGTACCCTCATCGACCGCGTTTTCAACCGAGACAAGAAATCCGCCTTCGCCGGAACATACACCGATGCGACCGGAAACGACCCGCAAGGACGAAACCGTACACCGGGAGGAAGCGCCCGGCAGGGAAATACGCCGAACGGTTCGGGACAACTCTCCCTTTTCGGCGAACCAGCTTCGAACGGTGAATCACCCGCTTCCCCGTCTTCTCCTCAAGACAATCTCTTTGCAGAATTTACCGACGGAGGGACGGAAAGTGAGAAATATTCGAATCTAGCATGTTTAGATAATTTAAAATACGACTATCAACTCGTTGATACAGAAGAGAAAAGAACTGAATTATTACAAAACTTACTTACAAAAGAAATTTTCAGTCTAAGATCGGAAG
>ERZ506917.628-NODE-628-length-13018-cov-3.612513_pt1 | contig 13018 bp, 7 predicted proteins | sample MGYA00512904_ERZ506917 | MGnify/ENA metagenome assembly ERZ506917 | reverse complement strand
GTCCTTCACCAGCGTGATGATCTCGTTGGACATGGGCGGCACAATGCGCTTGACCATCTGCAATAGCGTGACCTTGAAGAAGATCTGCCCCTTGGTCATGCCCAGCACCTGTCCGGCCTCGCTCTGCCCGATGGGCACGCCCTCGATGCCGCCCTTGTAGATCACGGCGAAATAGCAGGCGTAGTTGATGACGAACGCCACCACGCAGGCCGCCATGCGCCCATCGGAAAACAGCCCCCAAATGTTGTTGTCGAACCACTTGCCCGGCCCGTAGAAGATGATGATGAGCTGGAGCATCAGCGGCGTGCCGCGGATGATCCATACAATGACGTTAAAGAGCCAGCTCACCGGCTTGCACCGGCTTCGCAGGGCGAAGGCGATGAGAAGTCCCAGCGGCAGGGAGAAAAGCAGTGTCAGAAAAAACAGCTTCAAAAGCTGCCCCATACCGGCCAGCAGGGAGAGAGTGACAGTCCAAAACATGAAAAAAGCTCCTTCGTGGTTACTTGCGCGGGGGAGGGGATACGCTGCCCCACGGCGGGGGACGCCGTTGCGCCCTCCGCCGCGGGGATCACTTTATACGGTATTTTGCAGCGGTTACTTGGTGATGACCACCTGTGCGTTCTCGCAGTAGGCATTGGTGCATTCCATAGCCGCCTGCACGCCGTCGGTCAGGGTCATGCCGTTCCACACGCAGTCGATCTGCTTGCCGTCCAGCTCCTCCACCTTCATGTCCCAGTTGATGACCTGGAACTCCACCGCAACGCCCAGCTTCTCGGCGACCAGCTTGGCCATGTCGGCGTCGAAGCCGATCCACTCGCCGTTTGCATCCTTATAGTCCATGGGCTCGAACTCGGTGATGCCCACCACCAGCTTGCCCTTGTCCTTGATGTACTGCACATCGCTGTCGGATGCGGAGGCGGTAAATTCACTGGCGGGCTGCTCCACCAGAGCCTCCTGCACACCGTAGGTCTTGGCCAGCTCCACCATGGTGCCGTCGGCATAGGCGTCAGCCATGACGCTGTTGATGAAGGAGGCCAGATCGCTGCCCTTGCGGCAGCCCACGCCGTACAGCTCAGAGTTCAGCTTCTGGTCGGTGACTTTCAAATCGGGGTAGCTGGTGTTCTCACCCACCATGGCGCCCGCCATCAGCAGGTCGATGATCGCGGCGTCCGCCGTACCGGCGTCCACCTCCATCAGTGCATTGGCCTGAGAGCCGACAGGCACGGTCTTGAAGCCGTTGGCCAGCGCTACCTCCTCACCGGCGGAGCCAGCCTCCACGGCGTAGGTGATCTCTGCCGGAGTATCTGCGTCATCCGGTGCGTCTGTGTTGTCCTTTTGTTCGCCGCAGGCCGCAAGGCTCATCATCATGCCCAGCGCCAGCAGCATTGCGAGAAGCTTTTTCATAGGGAGTACCTCCATTTTAATATTGTGGCGTTTCGCCCGGTCTGGTGTGCCTGCGATACGGTCTGTCCCGTACCGCTCATTCATTACGCTAACATACTAACACTTTAGCGCGATAATGTAAAGAAGTAATTCCGCCGATTGTAGGGAATGTAACCGGGTGCGCTTTTGTGCAGGCTGTCTAAAAGAGGCGGCGCAGCACCCTGTTTGGGGCGGAACGGTATACGGTACAAAGAAAACTTTCCCCCAAAAACCGGAAAACGCATTGAAGAAATGATGCCGGTGCAGTATAATGCAAGAGCATCAAATCAATTCAGGGAGGGGAATGACCCTATGACTCTGCGGGAATATGTGGATTCCTTACGAAATAAAACGGTGGCGGTGCTGGGTGTCGGCGTCAGCAATACGCCGCTGGTACGGCTGCTGCTGCAAAACGGCGTCTCCGTCGCCGTCTGCGACAAGCGGACGCGGCAGCAGATGGGGGCGCTGGCCGACGAGCTGGAGCGCGGCGGCTGTACGCTGCGCCTTGGTCCCGACTATCTGGAGGGGCTGCATGAGGACGTGATCTTCCGCACGCCAGGTCTGCGGCCCGATATGCCCCAAATCGCCGCCGCTGTATCCGGCGGCAGCGTGCTGACCAGCGAGATGGAGGCGTTCTTTCAGGTCTGCCCGTGTCCCATCATCGCCGTTACCGGCTCTGACGGTAAGACCACGACCACCACGATCATTGCCGAGCTGCTGAAGGCCGCCGGTAAGACGGTGTGGCTGGGCGGCAACATCGGCCATCCGCTGCTGTGCGACGCGGATCGGATGCGGCCGGAGGACTATGCGGTGCTGGAGCTGTCCAGCTTCCAGCTGATGACCATGGAGCGCAGCCCCCACATTGCCGTGGTGACCAATCTGGCGCCTAACCATCTGGATATGCACCGGGACATGGCGGAATATGTGGCCGCCAAGGAGAACATCTTCCGGCATCAGCGCCCCGGCGATATCGCGGTATTCAACGCCGACAACGGCATCACAGCCGAGCAGTCGTCCCGCGCTGTGGGCCGCAGCCGCCTGTTCAGCAGGCAGTCCGAGCCGCGGGACGGCGTGTTTCTGCGGGGGGAGGACATCGTCTGCCGCAGCACGGCGGGGGAGCGGGTCATCATGACCACGGCGGACATCAAGATCCCCGGCGTCCATAACGTAGAGAACTACATGGCGGCTATCGCTGCCGTGGACGGCCTTGTGCCGGACGATATCATCCGCGATTTTGCCCGCAGCTTCGGCGGCGTGGAGCATCGCATCGAGCTGGTACGCACCTACAAGGGCGTTCGGTACTACAACGATTCCATCGCGTCCAGCCCCTCCCGCACCATCGCCGGACTGCGATCCTTCCGGGAGAAGGTCATTCTCATCGCCGGGGGCTACGACAAGCACATCCCCTTCGATGTGCTGGGGCCGGAGGTGACGGCGCACGTCAAGCTGCTGGTGCTGTGCGGCGCTACGGCGGGGAAGATCCGCGCCGCGGTGGAGGCCGCGCCGGACTATGGCCCCGGCCATCCGGAGATCCTGGAGGTCACGCCCTTCCGCGCTGCAGTGGAGGCCGCCCGTGACCGCGCCGTATCCGGCGATGTGGTAACGCTGTCCCCGGCCTGCGCCGCCTTTGACCAGTTCAAGAACTTTGCCGAGCGGGGCAAGACCTTTAAGGAGATCGTCAACGGCTGGCCGGAGGAATGAGGAAAAGCCGTGGCGTCATAGACTCCCTGCAAGGGGGTGAGCGCCATGGGACGGCTCCGCTATCTGCGATTCACAGGGCGGCAGAGGGTGCTGATCTGGCTGACAGTCATTTTTACGCTGCTGCTGGCACTGACCGTGGCGGTCGTGCTGCACATGAAGCCCGTTGTGGTGGATCTGGCCACGGCCCGCACATCCAATGCGGTGAACCGCATCGTGGTGGCCGCCGTCAACGACGCGGTGGACAGCGGACGCATCGACTACGAGCAGCTGGTGGACTTCGACAAGGACGCTGAGGGCCACGTCACGGCGCTGAGAAGCAACATGGCGGCATTCAACCGTTTGCAGGCATCTATCGCCGACGATATTTTACAGCGCATGGCAGAGGTATCCTCCACCGATCTGGCCATTCCCATCGGAACGCTGACCGGCTCGCCGCTGCTGGCGGGACGCGGGCCGTGCCTCCGTGTGCGGATGCAGTCCGTGGGGACGGCCACCGCCCGGTTCGATAACCAGTTTTCCTCTGCCGGGATCAACCAGACCCGCCACCGCATCATTCTGGATGTGGATGTCCATGTCAGCATCCTGCTGCCGGGACTGACCACCTATACCAAGGTGTCCAACGAGATCTCCGTGGCGGAGACGGTCATCGTCGGCGGCGTACCGGAGACGTATACCTATTTCAGCACCACACCGGACGAGGTCGAGAACTATGCCGACGAATACATCATCAACAACGCTTGAGAGGTCACACAATGAACTACCGTGAAGAAATGAAGGAGCTGCGGGACACCCTGAACGCCCATGGCTACCGCTACTATGTTTTGGATGAGCCCACCATCTCCGATTATGAGTATGACCATATGCTGCGCCGCTTGGAGGAGCTGGAGGCCGCGCATCCAGAGGAGATCACGCCGGACTCGCCCACCCAGCGCGTCGGCGGACGCACGCTGTCCGAATTTGAACAGGTGACCCATCCCGTCCCGCTGGAGAGCTTGCAGGATGTGTTCAACGACGACGAGGTATGCCAGTTTCTGGAAAAGATCCCGCTGGACGCGCCGGTGTGGAGCGTGGAGCCCAAGGTGGACGGCCTCTCCGTGGCGCTGGAGTACCGGGACGGCGTGTTCGTCCGGGGCGCTACCCGGGGTGACGGACGGGTAGGAGAGGACGTGACCGAGAATCTCCGCACCATCCGCTCCATTCCCATGACGCTGCCGGAGAAGCTGCCCCGGCTCATCGTCCGGGGCGAGGTCTATATGGCCCGCAGCGTATTTGAGGAGATCAACGCACGCCGGGAGCTGGAGGGGAAACCCCTGATGGCCAACCCCCGCAACGCCGCCGCCGGGACGCTCAAGCAGCAGTCGTCGGCCGTGGTGGCCCGGCGCGGACTGGACTGCACGCTCTACCAGCTGGCGGGCGACGAGCTGCCCTTCACGAGCCATTGGGAGAGCCTCGAAAAGGCCCGCCAGTGGGGGTTCAAGGTCTCGGACGCGGCGCGCATCTGCCGCAGCGTCGCCGAGATCGACGCATTTATCGAACACTGGGACACCGCACGGCGCCGCCTGCCCTTCCCGACGGACGGTGTGGTGATCAAGGTCAACGACTTCGCCGTCCGGCGCCAGCTGGGATTCACGGCCAAGGCCCCCAAGTGGGCCGTGGCCTACAAGTTCAAGGCCGAACGGGCCGCCACGCGGCTCGACAGCGTGTCGTTCCAGGTAGGACGCACCGGGGCTATCACGCCCGTCGCCAACCTCGAACCGGTGCTGCTGGCCGGAACCACCGTGCGGCGCGCGACGCTGCACAACGCCGAGCAGATGGCCCAGCTGGACATCCGCCCGGGCGACACGGTCTACGTCGAGAAGGGCGGCGAGATCATCCCGAAGATCATCGGCGTGGACCTCGCGCAGCGCCCGGCCGACAGCCGTCCGTTCGAGTACATCACCGTATGCCCCGAGTGCGGGACGCCGCTGGTGCGCTACGAAGGCGAGGCCAAGCACTACTGCCCCAACCAGAGCGGATGCCGGCCCCAGATCATCGGGCGCATCATCCACTTCATCCGCCGCAAGGCCCTCGACATCGAGGGGCTGGGCGAGGAGACCGTCGAACTGCTCTACGAAAACGGACTCGTGCGCGACGTGGCGGACCTCTACGACCTGCGGGCCGAACAGCTGGCCCCCCTGCCCCGGCTGGGCGAGAAGTCGGCCGACAACATCATCCGCTCGGTGGAACGCTCGAAGGCGGTTCCCTTCCAGCGCGTGCTGTTCGGGCTGGGAATCCGCTTCGTGGGCGAGACCACGGCCAAATACCTCGCCGAGCATTTCCGCTCGCTGGACGCCGTGATGCGGGCCACGCGCGAGGAGCTGGTCGAGGCCGACGAGGTGGGCGGACGCATCGCCGACGCCATCATCGAATACTTCGCCGAGGAGGACAACCTGCGGATCATCCGCCGCCTGCGCGCCGCGGGGCTGCAATTCGAAGCCGAGGCGCGCCGCCTGGCGTCGGAGGCGCTGGCGGGCCGGAGTTTCGTGGTCTCGGGCAAGTTCACGCGGAGCCGCGACGAAATAAAGGAGCTGATCGAACTGCACGGAGGCCGGAACCTCGCGGCGGTGTCGGGCAGCGTCGACTACCTCGTGGCGGGCGACAAGATGGGCCCGGCGAAGCTGAAGAAGGCCGAGAAGCTGGGTGTAAGGATCATCTCCGAGGAGGAGTTCATCGCCATGATCGAAGGCGGAGGCCCGGTGGAAAAGGCCGCACAACAGGAATTATTCTGACAGGCGCAAGACGCCTGCTTTGAGGACTGACGCAAAACGACAACAGATAAAACGACAATCAGAGACATTATGCTACGACACAAACTTTCCGGCGTGGGCGCCGCGATGATCACCCCTTTCACGGCAGACGGCCGCGTCGACTACAAGGCGCTGGCCCGCATGATCGACTACGTGATCGACGGCGGCGTGGACTACATCGTCGCACTCGGCACCACGGCCGAGACCCCCACGCTCTACATGCCCGAACGCGCCGTGATCGCCATGTTCATCACCAACCAGATCGCAGGCCGCGTGCCGCTAGTGATGGGCTGCGGCGGCAACTCCACCTCGGAGGTGCTGGACCAGCTGCGCGAATTTGACCTGCGGGGCGCCGACGCCATTTTGAGCGTGACGCCCTATTACAACAAACCTTCGCAGGAGGGGCTCTACCAGCATTTCCGCACCGTCTCGGAGCATTCGCCCCTGCCGGTGATCCTCTACAACATCCCGGGCCGCTCGGGCGTCAACATGACCGCCGAGACCACGCTCCGCTGCGCCGCCGACTTCCGCAACGTCATCGGCATCAAGGAGGCGTCGGGCGACATCGGGCAGATGCAGCGCATCCTGGACAACCGTCCCGAGGGATTTCTCGTGCTGTCGGGCGACGACGGCATGACGCTCGAACTGATGCGCCGCGGCGGCGAGCTTTACGAGTCGCTGAGAAAATATTTCGCGCAGGACGCCGACTATTCGGGCAGACTTGCGTCGCTCGACGGAGCTGCCGCCGAGCGAACGTTCAATATAGACAGCCGCGAGACGGCTTCGCGCCTTTTCGGCATGAATATGAATATCTCGCCCTCGAGAGCCGAGACCTATTACCGCTGCCCGTTCTCCTACTACTGCCGCTACGGACTCAAGCTCAAGGAAAACAAGAGCGCGACCTTCGACCCGCTTCAAAAGGGCACGGTCATACATTTTGTGCTCGAACGTCTGCTCCGCGAATTTACCGCGCAGGAGCTTTGCGAGCTCGACGACGGCGAGCGCTATGAAAAAATAGGCGAGTATTTAAACGCCTATCTCGAACGCTACCTTGACCGCTCGCAGAGGTCAAAGAGATTCCTCTATCTCTATGAGCGGCTCGCGCGCAGCATAGACGCAGTCGCCGCAAGGCTTGCGGACGAGTTCAGAAACAGCGATTTTTATCCCGTTGACCTCGAGCTCGACATATCGCATGACGGCGCAGTCAAGCCCTACAAGCTGAAGATGCCCTCCGGCGGATATATCAACATCTCCGGCAAGGTGGACAGGGTAGACTTCGCAACTGTAGACGGAGAGGCGTATATAAGAGTTATAGATTACAAGTCGTCGGGCAAGATTTTCGCCGTTTCCGATGTTATTAACGGCCTTAATATGCAGATGCTTATCTATCTTTTCACGCTCGTGAATAACGGAAAAGCGCTCTACGGTGACGCAGCGCCGGCGGGTGTGCTCTATATGCCTGCAAAGGCGTCCGCCTTTACAGCCGAGCGCGGCAAAGACCTCAGCAAACAGGGCGGCTCGAAAGACAAAAAGATGCAGGGCTTCGTGCTCAAAAACGCGGGTGTCATAGTCGCCATGGAGCATGACGGAAACGGCGTGTATATCCCCGCAAGTATAGACAAGGACGGCAAAATAAAGGGAAACGCAATGGAGCTCTTCGAGCTCTCGGCGCTCTGGGACAAAGTCGACGAAAACCTTGTAAGCATGGGCGAAGAGTTGCATAACGGCTCTATTCCCGCGCTTCCCGCGCAGGGGAATCGCTACAACGATATATGCTCGAAATGCGAGTATTGGAACATCTGCACGCACGAGAGCAATATGCCCGTAAGAGAATTAAACGACAAGCTTGAGCTCAGAGAGGAGGCGGAGAAATGGGAATTAACTGGACGACTGACCAAAAACACGCGATAGAGTGCCGTAAAGGCTCTGTACTTGTCAGCGCGGCAGCCGGTTCGGGCAAGACCGCGGTGCTCGTCGAGCGCGTTATCCGCCGCCTGACGGACAAAGAAAAACCCTGCTCGGCGGAGGATCTGCTGATAGTCACCTTCACCCGCGCCGCCACAGCGCAGATGCGCGAGAAGATAGGCGCGGCGATACTCAAGCGCCTCTCGGAGAATCCGGCGGACAAGCATCTGCGCCGCCAATATATGCTCCTGCCCTTTGCGAAGATATGCACTATCGACAGCTTCTGCAACGACCTTGTGCGCGAAAATTTTCACTCGCTCGGCATATCTCCGGACTACTCTGTACTCGATAACGAGACGGCGGTCATAATGAAAAACGACGTCTGTGAGGCAATGCTCGAACGGGCATACGAGGAGGATACCGACGGCAGCTTTTTACAGCTCAGCGATATGATTTCCACCGGCAGCAGCGACGACGACTTCGCGCAGCTGATACTAAGAATGTACGATATATCGACCGCATACCCGTTTCCGGAGCTGTGGCTCGACTCGCTTATAGAGGAGTATGCCGACAGTGACATAGACAGCAGCCGCTGGGGGGATATAATAAAGGAATATATCTCTGATATGCTCAACTACTGCATATCCTCAAGCTCGGAGATGCTGAAGCTCATGGCATCCGACGAGACGGTGCTCTCGGCATACGGCGAGGCGGTGTGCAGCGACATCAATATGTATAAGGAGCTTTTGGAACGGCTTCACACCGACTGGGACGATACGCTTGAGGCATTCGGAAGCGTTAAATATATGAGCCTCGGCCGCGTGCCCAAGGGCTATGACAGCGAGGCGAAAAATGCGGTCACGACCGCGCGCAAAAAGCTCAAGGATCTTATCAAAAAAGTTCCGGATATTATGTGCGTCTCGTCGGCGGAGCACGCCGAGGATGTGCGGCTGCTGAGCGGCCCGGTGACGAAGCTCATAGGGCTCGTCAAGCAGTTCGGCAGGGAGTATTCCGCGGAGAAGGACAGGCTCAACTGCGCGGACTTTTCGGATATCCTGCACCGGGCGCTCAATCTGCTCGCAGTCTCCGACGGCAAAGGCGGATATAAAAAGACCGACCTTGCGCGTGAGCTTTCCGAACATTATGTTGAAATACTCGTTGACGAGTATCAGGATATAAACGAGGCGCAGGATTTGATATTCAGAGCCCTGTCCGCCGATGAGAATAACCTTTTCACAGTCGGCGACGTCAAGCAGAGCATATACAGATTTCGCCAGGCGATGCCGGAGATTTTTCTGCGCCGCCGCGCCTTGACCAACAGCTTTGAGAGCGGGAAATATCCCATGGGTATCACCCTCGGCTCGAATTTCAGAAGCCGCAGGGGAGTTACCTCTTGCGTCAATTATATCTTCCGTCAGCTCATGAGCGTAGGAGCGGGCGAGCTCGAATATGATGATTCCGAGGCTCTCAATGCCGCGGCGGAGTACCCCGAGCGCGATATCCCGGACTGCGAGCTGCATATAGTGACGGACTCGGGCAACAGAGCCGATACGCTGAAGGCGCAGGCGGATTATATCGCGGACTATATCGGGAAAACCGTCCAAAGCGGCTCGATTACTCTGACAAAGGGCGGCGCCTTGCGTCCCGCGACCTACGGCGATTTCTGCATTCTTTTGCGCACGGCAAAGAATGTTTCTCAGGCGTATGTCAACGCACTCGCCGAGCGCGGCATACCGGCCTTTTCTCCCGATACGGGCGGCTTTTTCGAGGCCGCCGAAATAAGCTTTATACTCTCTCTCCTGCGTGTGCTCGACAATCCCGTGCAGGATATACCGCTCGCGGCTGTCATGCTCTCTCCGCTGTTCGGCTTCAGCGCGGGCGAGCTTGCGGATATCCGCGCCTCGGCGAAAGAGCGGCTCGGAGCGGGTGAGACGGAACCGCTCTACCGCAGCGTTGCATCGGCGGCGGGCGAGGGCAGCGAAAGGGCTGCGGCATTTCTTAAAAAAATCGATTCCCTGCGCAGACTGTCGCTGACGCTCAGCGCGGGAGAGCTTGTCCGCAGAGTGTGCGAGGAGACGGGCTTCGACGCCGTTGTCAGCGCCATGCCGGACGGCGAGCGCCGCAGGCTAAACGTGAGCTTGCTCTGCGACTATGCCGAAAAATACGAGGCGACGGGAAATCTCGGACTCAGCGGCTTTATCCGTTTTATAGATAAGGTTGCGCGCACGAGCGGCGACCTTGCTACGGCGGCGCGCCCGTCCGAAAACGCGGATATAGTGCGAATAATGACCGTCCACCAGAGCAAGGGACTCGAATTTCCCATATGCATTCTCGCCGATATGCAGCATAAGTTCAACGAGCGGGATAACAGCGATTCGGTGCTCATAAACTCCTACGCGGGTCTCGGCATGAAGCGACGCACGGAGGACGGCATAAGCGTCTATGACACCGCCCCGCGCCGTGCGGCGGTCATCATGTCGGAGCGCATGGGGCGCAGCGAGGAGCTGCGCGTGCTCTATGTTGCGCTGACGAGAGCGAAGGAAAATCTTATTATGGTAACCTCGGTTCCGAATCCGGAAAAGAACTTTGCGAAGGTTGCGGTCGAGTGCGGAATAGGGGAGAAGGCGAACCCGTTTGCGGTGCTGAGAATGAATAATTTCTCCGATCTGGTGCTCACGGCGCTAATGCGCCACCCATCCGCGGAGGAGCTGAGAAAGCTCGCGGGCATAGATGTGCCCGTGCTCAATTCCGATAAAGATAAGTTTAAGCTAAAGGTTGCGGTGAGCGATTCGCAGTCCGTTTTAAAAAAGGAAGAGGAGAGGAGCGAGCGACACGCGGAGCCTGTTTTCTATGACGAAGTCCGCGCCCGACTCGACTATTCCGACCCGCGCTCGGTGCTTTCGTCCGTGCCCGCGAAGCGCGCCGCGTCGGACGGCTCGGAGCGCGGCATAAACCGCGAATACTTCGCCTCGTCGCGCCCCGCGTTTATGAGTGCGGGCGGACTGACTCCGGCTCAGCGCGGCACAGCCACGCATAAATTCATGCAGTTTTCTAACTACGCTGCGGCGCGGGATAATATAAGCGCAGAGCTCGACAGACTCGTTGAGAGCGGCTTCCTCTCGAAGGACGAGGGCAAGGCCGTGAATGTCGGCGCGGTGAGGCGGTTCTTTGCGTCGCCGCTCGCGGGGCGTATATTCGCCTCCGACAGCGTGATGCGCGAGAAAAAGTTTGCGGCGCTGTTTTCGGCGGACTTCTTCTATCCCGAGCTCAAAGACGGCGCGGCGGAGGAAAAAATTGTCGTCCAGGGCATCGCTGACTGCGTTTTTGTCGAGGACGGAAAGCTTGTCATTGTCGATTACAAGACCGACACGGGAGTCAACGCCGAGGAGCTGCTCGAACGGTATTCCGCTCAGCTTGAGATATACCGCGAGGCGCTCTCACAGGCGCTCGAAATGCCCGTCAAGGAGACGCTTCTGTACTCTTTTTATATGAATTCGGCGGTTAAAGTCGGAACGGATTAAAAAATATGAAAAAAGGGCTTGCATTTTTGCCCCGTGTATGATAAAATTTCGTTTGCTAAGCTTAAAGATAAAGTTATATGCAGATAATCCGAAAGAGGTGACAATAATGAAGGAAGGAATCCATCCTAAGTACGAGCCCACAGAGGTTCGCTGCGCTTGCGGTGAGGTCATCCATACCTCATCCACAAAGAAAGATCTCCGTGTCGATATTTGCTCGAAGTGCCATCCGTTCTTCACCGGCAAGCAGAAGCTCGTCGATACCGGCGGACGCGTTGACCGCTTCAAGAAGCGCTTCAACATGACCGAGGACAAGAAATAATTATCCCGTGTGAAATAATGAGCTGCCTTACGGCGGCTCATTTTTCTATGCTTTTTATGCAACGTCTGTTGCGGTATCCAAGCATTGTTAACAATATATTTCTTCAAAAGACTTGTAAAATACTCTCTGCGGCGTTATAATATTTGTAATTATTTTGTAATCTTTTTAAGGAGGCGGAGCAATGTCTAAGAATAAAAAAGGCAGTGCAGCCAATCCTGATTTGAACAGCTCGAAGCCGCCGGTAAAGGACGGGAGCGAGTCTGAAAACAGAATAAATGAAATCGAGAAATATGATTTTTTTGAGAAGATAGACTTTGACAGCGACTATGACGATATCCTTGCCACATACGAAAAGACTCTCGACAGGCGCACAAGAGCGGCCATGAAGAAGGCGAGAGGTCAGGTTGACGGGGATGACTCGGACTCTGCCGAGGACGAAAATGTCATGATTGAGGCGGACGAAATCGAAACAGAAACAGACTCCGCCGAAGAGACCGAGGCGCAGCAGAGCGAAGAGGGCAAGCCGTCGAAGAAAAAGGCGAAGGCTCAAAAGGGCGATGCCTCGGCAGCGCTGTATGCCGCAATAACGGCGCTCGGACTTGCCGTCGGCACTTCCTTTAAAAAGCTGCTCACGGGACCCAAGAAGCTCGGCAGAACAATTGTCGGATTTTTCAGGTATATTTTCCGTTTCCTTTGGCTCGGCTTCAAAAAGTTCGTCTATATTATTTCGCATACGTTCGTAGACCAGGTCAAGGACTTCCGACGCGATGTGCGCTCCGCCATGCACTATATCAAGCGCAGCAGGCATAACCCGAAAACTCTGTTTCCGATTCTCGGGCACTATGTGAAAAAAGCCTTCACTACCCATACTCAGATGTTTAGGACCATAGCGAATGTCGTTCTGCCGGTGGCTGCGGTGCTCGCATTTGTGATTACCGTCAACTATTGGAGCAGCGTTACGTTTGCGCTCAAGGTCAGCTATGACAACAAGGAGCTCGGCTATATCTCCGACGAGTCGGTTTATAACGAGGCGCAGAACGCGGCGAAAGAGAGAATGACCACGACAAAGTCCGATTTCTCCGTTGAGCTTGAGGAACCGAGCTATGAGCTCTCGCTCGTGAGCCTCAATAAGCTTGTCGATTCTTCGATACTCTGCGACAGAATAATCGAAAATTCCGAGAGCAATGTCACAAACGCCTGCGGAATTTATATCGACGACGAGTTTGTTTGTTCGGTTAAGAACGAGACGGACGCTTCGAGCGTGTTCAACGCGATTCTCGACAAGCATCAGGTGACGGACAGCAACAGCTTTGTCGATTTCGTAGAGAAGGTCGAGTATGTTCAGGGTCTCTACCCCGATGACC
>ERZ506917.625-NODE-625-length-13041-cov-4.260588_pt1 | contig 13041 bp, 11 predicted proteins | sample MGYA00512904_ERZ506917 | MGnify/ENA metagenome assembly ERZ506917 | reverse complement strand
TGGCTCCTCAGTGAAGCTTTCTGCCTCTATGCGGACCGCGACCGCTTCAAGCCCTACGAAAAGCACCACAGCACGGCGCTCGACGCCGGAAAAACCGCCGCGACGCTGCATGCGCGCAACCTGATCATATACCACACTGAAGACGACTCGCTGCCGTCGAGACAAAAGGCTTACGCTGCCGAGGCTGCGCTGAATTTCAGCGGACACATCGTCGTGCCCGACGACCTCGACTCTGTCACGCTTTAGCCTCAGTCAACAAAAAATCAGCGCCGCGGAGATTGTCCACGGCGCTGATTTTTATATGTAGCCTTGACAACGCTATGCGTCGATATTGGCGTAAGTGGCATTCTTTTCGATAAACTCACGGCGCGGAGCCACGTCCTCACCCATAAGCATCGAGAATATACGGTCGCAGGCAGCGGCATCGCTGATGTTTACCTGCTTGAGCCAACGGTTTTCAGGATCCATTGTCGTTTCCCAAAGCTGCTCTGCCATCATCTCACCAAGACCTTTGTAACGCTGCACATTCACCGATTTCTCATCGCCGCGGCCAAACTCCTGAATGAAACTGCGCAGCTGGTCATCGGTCCAGCAATAACGCTCGGTCTTGCCCTTTGTGCACTTATACAACGGCGGTGTGGCAAGATAGAGATAACCGTTTTCGATAATCGGACGCATACGGCGGAAGAACAGCGTCATCAACAAAGTGGCAATGTGCGCGCCGTCGACATCGGCATCGGTCATGATGATAATCTTATGATAGCGCAACTTGCTGATGTTTGGTGCCTTCGGGTCTTCTTCTGTTCCGATGGTCACGCCAAGCGCACGGAAAATGTTGGTGATTTCCTGATTGTCGAAAATCTTGTGCTCCATCGCCTTTTCAACGTTAAGAATCTTACCGCGCAGCGGAAGGATGGCTTGATGCACACGGTCACGGCCCATCTTTGCCGAACCGCCTGCAGAGTCTCCCTCGACGATAAACAATTCGCAATCCTCTGCCGTGTTCGACTCACAGTCGGCCAACTTGCCAGGCAATCCGCCACCGCCAAGAGGCGACTTGCGCTGGATGCTCACACGGGCCTTGTAGGCTGCCTGACGCGCACGGGCTGCGAGCGCCACCTTCTCAACGATGGTGCGGGCTTGCTTCGGATGCTCCTCAAGATATATGCCCAACGCTTCGCTGACTGCCGTCTGAACGGCTCCGATAACCTCGTTGTTGCCGAGTTTTGTCTTTGTCTGACCCTCGAATCTAGGGTCAGGATGCTTTACTGACACTACAGCAGTCATGCCGTTTCTGACATCTGCTCCGTTGAAATTCGCATCCTTGTCCTTTAATATACCAAGCTCTCTGGCATATGAATTGATAATACCTGTAAAGGCTGTCTTAAAACCTGTGATATGCGCTCCACCCTCAGAATTGTATATATTGTTGCAAAAACCAAGTATATTTTCATGGAACTCGCTTGTATACTGAAAAGCCACCTCAACCTTTATATTCTCACTCTCTCCTGTAAAGTAAATGACATCATGCAGCTTTTCTATATTTTTATTTAAATCCTTTACAAAACCGATAATACCCTCAGGCTCATGATACTCAATATGCTCTGTCGCATCGCCTCGTTTGTCCTCGTATATGATTGTAAGCTTCGGATTGAGATATGCAGTCTCCTTCAGTCTGTTCTTTACATCCTCTTCCTTGAATCTTGTCTTCTCAAAAATCTCCGGATCCGGCAGGAAATTAATCTTTGTTCCTGTTTTTTTGGTTTTGCCTAAAGTAGGAAGCAGGCCATTTTCAAGCTCCACGACAGGAACACCCTTTTCATATCTGTCATGGTGGATATAGCCATCTCTGCTTATCTCCACATCCATATATGTGGATAATGCATTTACAACCGACGAACCAACTCCGTGCAAACCTCCACTGGTCTTATATACAGAATTGTCGAATTTACCTCCTGCGTGCAGTGTCGAGAATACAACACGCGCTGCAGATACACCCTTAGCATGCATACCTACAGGTATTCCACGTCCGTTATCCTCCACAGTACACGACCCGTTTTTCTCAAGAGTTACCCTTATGGTATCACAGGCACCTGCCAGATGCTCATCTACGGAGTTGTCCACAATCTCATATATCAGATGGTTTAGTCCCTTGGTTGTGACACTTCCTATATACATACCCGGTCTTTTTCTGACTGCCTCAAGTCCTTCTAAAATTGCTATGCTCTTCTCATCGTATGTTTGCTTCTTGGCCATACTTGTCTCCTACTTCTTTAAATTGCGTAATAATTATATTATCTGCCCTGCCTGCTATCCTTGATATGCGCTAACACCATCGTTGCTATTTTAAATATCATAGCATCATCAAAGGTTCTGATATCAAGTCCTATCGACTTCTCAATACGCTCTAGCCTGTACACAAGCGTATTTCTATGCACATAAAGCTGTCTTGCAGTCTCTGAAATGTTCAGATTGTTCTCGAAGAACTTGGAGATTGTAGACATTGCCTCCTCGTCATCAAGTATCTGTGGCACCTCATCACCAAAAACCTCACGGATAAACATCTCACACAGACTCATTGGAAGCTGATAAATAAGTCTTCCTATGCCCAGCCTGTCATATGCCATAATTTCCTTTTCCACGTAAAACAGCCTGCCGACCTCAAGCGCCATTTTTGCCTCCTGATAAGACTCTGCAATCTTTGGAAGAACATCCGTCGGATTGCCATAGCCCACCCGTACCTTAATCATAGCCTCTGCAAGCAGATTGTCAACCAGACTTCCTGCAATAGATGAAAGCTTTTCCTGAAGCTTTGGTGAATCTATATCCTCAACATCCTTTACCAGCACTACATTATGCTCATCCATCGCCACCACAAAATCACCGCTTCTGATATCTGCCAGATTCTTTACAAGCTCAACTGCTATCTCATTGCTGTTCTTTCCGGTATCTATAACATATACTACTCGTTTTCTGTTTTCTATATGTAATTTCTTGGCACGGTTTATTATATCAGAACCAAGCATATTGCCAAGAAGAATATTCTGAATAAAATTATTTCTGTCATATCGCTCTGACTCACCGAGCACAAGTGTACGAAGCTGACAAACTGCCATCCTGCCTATTACAAGATTCTCACTCGTATACGGGCAGAACATTACGAGCACATACTCAAGCTCTGAATCAATTTCAACCGCAAATGCGATTGCATCGTTTTTTTCCCTAACATCATCTTCGGATACTATAAACTCCTTCACAAAAATGTCGCTATGTTCCGGCTCTTCCACCGTACCTGTCAGATGCTTTCCCTTGGCTGAGTATAAAATCGCATCAAACGAAGTAATATTTTTTATTTCCTCAAGTGATTTTTTCAGTTTCTGATTCGTAATCATATTCTTATCCTCTCATTACTGTTCTGACGCAGGCAAGTAAAAAGCTTCCACAAGTCATAAGCTGTAACCCGGTTATAATTTAACACCGTAACTTAACTTTTCAGAACATCACACACATTCGCAAAAGAAAACCGGGTGTAAATTATACACCCGGTCTGTCAATTTACAACTATTTAATTTTAACGAACTAGTTGGTAATTGTCAATTCAGTTTCTTTATCAAATACATGAATCTTGTGTGGATCAAATGCAAGCTCAATGTGATCACCGTAACGAGCCGGTGTATCTGAATCAACTCTTGCTGACATATTTGCGCCTGCAACTGTGAAGTATAATAATACCTCTGCACCAAGTAACTCATATCCTGTAACATCTGAATCAATCTTGCATGAAGCAAATTTATCAAGATGCTCTGCTGAATCGTAGATATCCTCCGGTCTGATACCGAATACTACGTTCTTTCCAGCATAACCGCCATCGATAAGCTTCTTAGCCTTTGCCTCTGGAAGCTCAACCTGATATTTATCGAATTTAAGGAATGCCTTTGCTCCCTCAACAACACACTGAGCATCTACAAAGTTCATCTGTGGTGATCCGATGAATCCGGCTACGAACTGGTTGCATGGATGATCGTACAGAGTCTGTGGTGTATCTACCTGCTGAACAATACCTGCGTTCATAACTACGATTCTGGTTCCCAGTGTCATAGCTTCTGTCTGGTCATGTGTTACGTAGATGATAGTTGTACCTAATCTCTGATGTAATTTAGAGATCTCGATACGCATCTGTCCACGAAGTTTTGCATCCAGGTTTGAAAGAGGCTCGTCCATAAGGAATACCTTTGGCTCACGGACAATTGCACGTCCCATAGCAACTCGCTGTCTCTGTCCACCTGATAAAGCCTTTGGCTTTCTGTCAAGAAGATGCTCGATATCAAGAATCTTAGCTGCCTCATGTACAGCCTTGTCGATCTTCTCCTTTGGAACCTTTCTTAACTTAAGTCCAAATGCCATGTTATCATATACTGACATATGTGGGTACAGAGCGTAGTTCTGGAATACCATCGCAATATCTCTGTCCTTTGGCTCTACATCGTTTACGAGCTTGTCGCCGATCCATAACTCACCTGAGCTGATATCCTCAAGTCCTGCTATCATTCTAAGAGTTGTTGACTTTCCACATCCTGATGGTCCAACAAAGATGATGAACTCCTTGTCTTCGATCTCAAGGTTGAAGTCCTTAACTGCGTTGAATCCGTTAGGATATACCTTGTAAATGTTCTTAAGTGATAAACTTGCCATTTGAAATTACCTCCGTAGTGTATATAATCTTGTTTTTGTTCACCCTAAAAACTATTGTTATTCTACATCATTGGCATTTTTCATTCTATGTGATTATTGCTCAAAAAAATTTTTAAACTTTTGTCTAAATTGTATACGTGCACAAATTTTGCAACATTTTGACGATTTTCGAACCGTTTTCCCTTGGTTTAAACTTCCTTTTTTGTGAAACCTTCACCATACCCATTTATGTCAATAGGGTTTTTCGTCACGTTTTCGGTATATTTTATTACTTTTGCCTATTGTTTTTACTCATATATATACTTGACAAACCAGAAAAATGTAGAACAGCCGGCAAAATCTGTAACATTTTGTACTACAGTAAAAAAACTCTGCTGATATCGGTGTTTTCCATTCAGATATCAGCAGAGTTTTCTATATATTTTCTACATATTCTTCTATATCTAGTTGTTGGCTGCGTTGTCCACACCTATTACTACGACAATGTCTGCACCTGAAATGTCAACATCTGAAGCAACAGATGAGTCAATATCTGATCTGTCAGCCGTTGCCGCTCCACCCAGAAGGCTTACAAGTCCGCTCACATCATATGAATCTGATGTGTAGATAACTGTTGTTGACTGATCTCCGTTGTCATATGTTCCTATATCTACTGATGTGTATCCATCCGCTGTGAGTGTTGTCTGCCATGTAGCTGCCACACCTGACACGCCTGATGCGTTGAGCACTACTACTTTTGCATCCTTGCCATTTCCTGCATTTGCATCCTCTGTTGAAGCGTCCTGTGAGCTGTCATCCGCTGATGTGTCTGAGCTGTCTGCAGCATCGCCTGAACCTCCAAATGTAGGATCTGACGGATCTGACTCCTCAGTCACGATGCTTGTCTTATTGCCCGTGTCCGATGCGTCTGATTTCTTGCTCTTGCTGACGGTTCGTGCAAGCAGTACGAGCATGACAACTATAGCCACTGCAAGTATGATAACCGCTGCTCTGAGCATTGTATCTAAGAATAATTTCATTACTTTCTTACCCATTATATAGCCTCCATCTCAATATAAATGTATATTCTCATTTGTTAACAAAAACAACTAGAGTATACCAAAGTGCTTTTTTATTTTCAACATTTAATTCGCATGATATACTAGAATTAAATTTTTGTTCACAAATAGCGGAGGTACAGATTTGAAAACAGCGATAATAATTGGCGCCTCGACAGGCATCGGAAGGGCGACAGCACTGGCGCTTTCAGGCAAATATAACAGCATATCTATCACTTCATTCAAACACAAAGAAGAGCTTCTCTCTCTGAGAGACGAACTTATGGCAAAAGGCTGCATCTGTTACTGTGAGACCGGAGACGCCGGGGATATGGAATTTATGGAGAAGTTTATACAAAATACCATAGATCATCTCGGCAGCGACATCGATCTCCTCATCAACAATGCCGGCATATCTTATGTGGGGCTTATAAACGATATGACCGCACAGGATTTTGACAGAACCATGAAGTCAAATGTGTACTCGGTTTTCAATAGCTGCCGACTCGTGGTTCCTCACATGATCCAGCACCACAAAGGACACATAATCAATATCTCATCCGTGTGGGGAAATGTCGGTGCGTCGTGTGAGGTCGCATATTCAGCCTCCAAGGGTGCTGTAAATTCCTTCTCAAAGGCTCTTGGAAAAGAGCTTGCTCCAAGCGGTATAACTGTCAACGCCATAGCATTTGGCGCAATTGACACCTCCATGAACGGTCATCTGTCACCGGAGGAACGCCAGATGCTGGAGGATGAAATACCTGCAGGAAGAATGGCCATACCTTCTGAAGCGGCAGATTTCATTGTGCACATTGCCGAGTGTGGAGAATACCTGAATGGTCAGGTGATCACATTTGATGGCGCATGGCAATAGGTGCTTTTCATCAAATTTTACAACAGTATAGGCAATTTCGTCCAAATTTCTATTGCTTAATTGTATATATTGCATTAGAATATTTTATATATGTTATAGAATCGGGGTTATAAAATGGGATTTGGATTTGGGAAAAAGAAGAAAAATATTTCATCGGACACAACTCCCGCCGCCGCAGATATCAAGACTACTCTTGACGAGGACGGCAATGTGGAGATTGTTTCCAAAAACTTCAAGATGAAGCCGACACAAAAGCTGGCGGAGCAACCATCCAGTGAAGGGGACACTTGGATCTGCTGGGGATGCGGACAGCCTACGGATCAGGATATCTGTCCTGTCTGCGGTAAGAAACGCACAAAGTAACAACACACACACACAAGGGGCTGTGAAAAAACTCGATTGAGTTTTTTCGCAGCCCTTTTTTACTTTATTGCAATGCGGTCACTGCGCATCGCTTACATTTATTTTCTCTACACTCTGCTAAAATGTGATTCCAAGAGCATTTATTATGAGTCCCCACGCAAGTCCTGCAGCATACAGCACCACTGCTATCCTTATATTCTCCACAGGTCTATGCCTGTTCATCCTAAAGAGCACCACAAGGCCTACTCCTGCACTCACCAGAAGTCCTGACATCATAGCACCCGCGCTGAGTATTCCCTGAAGATACAGCTCGGTTATTATGACTGATGCCGCACAGTTAGGAATAAGACCCACCAACGCTGCTGCCGCCTCTCCAAGCACAGGCACATCATTGAATATGCGGGCTATGGATTCCTCTCCTACAGCCTCTATGATCACATTTATCACAAGTGAGAATATAAATATAAATATCGCAATCTTTGCAGTGTGCACCAGAGCAGATCTGAATATTCCACCCTCGCAGTCGCAGTGTTCCTGTTCGCACACCTCATGGATATTCTTCTCTCCCAAATGTCCGTGGTCGTGACTGTGCTCATGGACATAGTCATGCACATGTCCCTTTCCTTTCTTCTCAGCAGCATCCTTATACACTATATTCTGTGTATGTATGGAGCTTTCTGCCGCTTTTGCAGTGTCACTGTGCACATGTCCGCCATGGTGTTCGTGTTCATCATGTCCGCCATGTCTGTGGACTGGATCTATCTTCTTTACCTGGACCGGCTTTCTCAGTCTGTCCAGCACAAATCCTACTATATAGCCTGTTATTACGGCTATGACCGCCTTTGTCGCAAGGATCTTCACTATTGTCCCCGCGCTTATCGCGTCATTTGACAGCATAATCGGCAGCATCTCGTCCGAGGTTGACATGAACACGGCTATGAGCACGCCCGCCCCTATCACGCCTCCGCTGTACAGGTTGGATGCCATAAGTGAAAATCCGCACTGTGGCACTATTCCCAGCACTCCGCCAATCAATGGCCCAAGCTTCTCTGCCTTTCCAAGCACATGGGCCTGTCGGCCTGCAGTTTTTCTCTCAAGCCACTCCATGACCACATAGGTGATGAGCAGAAACGGGATGAGCTTCACCGTATCAAACAGTGCATCCTTAAATGAATCTATAAGCAATTCCTTCATATTATAAAACACTCCTTCTCAGATCAGCACTCGTAGATATTGTACCCACAATTGTCCTGACTGAATCCAAAATACTCCTCGTTGGTCATATCCATGAAATAGCTGCATATCACCCTGCATATTCCGTTATGGCAGACAAACAGTACCGACGAATCCGGATAGGTCTCGCGGGTTTCAATTATAAGATCGTACGTTCTCCTGGCAATATCCATCATGGATTCTCCACCAGGATATCTGTATGCGAACATTCTTTTATTGTTCAGGAAATCCCTGTCGTCCCTCTGGACACCCTCATACACACCGTAATCCTGTTCTATAAGCCTTTCATCCGTAAGTACCGGCAAATGCTTTCTCTCCGCCACCGCTCGTGCTGTCTCCTGTGCCCTGGAGAGCGGCGATGCTATTATCACGTCAATAGAGCAGCTATCCAATCTCTCTGCAAGGAGCTGTGCCTGCTGAAGTCCTTTATCTGTAAGAGGGGAATCTGTCCTGCCACAGACCTTATTAAGTCTGTTCCATTCCGTCTCTCCGTGTCTTGCAACATATAACTTCATATGTTTTCTCCTTCCAGTCATATTGAATATCTGCTCTTTCTCCCAACTGTGTATTAACTACAAAAATCTCATGTCTTTATAATATTAAGCATTTTTGCAAATTAATCAACTGTTTTCGGCTATTAAAGCGTCTGGAATTATCTTCTATATGCTCATGCTGTCTGAGCTCGAACTATTGTCTTTGTTCTGTGAACTGCCATTTGTGCTGTCATTCTGCCCATTATCTGAATCACCATCCAGTCTCTGCATATTTCCATCATCTGAATTGCCACCTGGTCTCTGCATATTTCCATCATCTGAGTTGCCGCCTGGTCTCTGCATATTTCCATCGTCTGAATTACCACCTGGTCTCTGCATATTTCCATCATCTGAGTTGCCGCCCGGTCTCTGTATTCCGCCATTATCTAAATTGCCGCCCGGTCTCTGCATTCCGCCTGAGCCCTCGCTGTATGTAATATCGTCCAGTGTAAATGTACTGTTCTGGTCACCGACAGTCAAAGTGTAGTTATCCCCCTGTTTCATGTCTGATGTGCTGATAACAACCGAGTTAAATTTCTTATCCACCTTATAGCTGAACACCTCCTTGCCATCTGAATCAGTAAGTGTGATCGTTTCGCCGGCGTCAACCCACTCATCAAAGTTAACAAGAGCCGAGCACTGTGTGGACTCATCTCCAAATCCCTGAGCCATACCGGAACCACCCACAGCTACGATCTCGCCGCCTGTTATCGCAGCACAGATTCCGTAGTCCATCGCGCCATTGCCATTGTCCGAAGGGCCGAGTACATGTACGCTGCCTCCTGTAATTCCAATGTAGCCATTGGAATCTATTCCATCACCGTTGGCATTTATATTTATCGTTCCTCCTGTTATAAGAATATATGCATCATTGTCGGCATCCATGTCCACTCCGCCCATACCTGGGCCGCCTCCAAAACCATCATGGTTGTCTCCCGAGCCTGAGCTGCCTCCAGCTGCATTGAAGCCGTCATCACGGGATATCACATCTATATCACCGCCAGTCACAAGGATCTTACCCCCCTCTACCCCCTCACAACTCTTAGATACATCTATATCTCCACCAGTTATTATCAGAAGTCCCTCCGCATGGATCGCGTCATCGCCAACCGATATGTTGATATCTCCGCCTTCTATATATACATATCCATCCTGCTGGTCGTCATTTCCCGCATGTATACCATCCTCATCACAACTCAGGTTAAATGTTCCATCCGCAATTCTCACGCTATCCTTGCCGTTCAGGCAGTGATCCTGACTGTATATGGTATAAGTGCCGCCTGTAACCACCAGGTCATCCTTGGACACGATTCCATGTCCCGTGTTATCCTTGACCGTCAGGCTTCCAGTGCCATTAAGTGTGAGATCACATTTGGCAAATATCACAGCGTCCACATTGTTGTCATCCGTCTGGACGTAGTCTCCGGATACCATAAGACTGTTCCCTGCCCCCTCCGCCAACGTAACAAATACCTTGTCAGCGTTCTTTGCATATATAGCCGCATAGTCCGCAGCCGTGATCGATACTCCGTCAAGTACAAGTTGAACCTTATCATCATCGCCCGCATCCACCACGATGGTGCCGTCTGTGAATGTCCCTGACAGAACGTATACACCGGCCGCTTTGATAGTCACCACTCCATCCTCGATCTGAACATTTGAACTATTACATGCGGCTGTCTTTCCCGATAATGTTATCTTTACAGCCTCGCTCTCATCATAGTTTCCCGCCAGATCCCGCTTCGTGAACATATCTGTTATATCTATAGCCGCATCGCTCATGGCTTCATCTATAGCCGCCTGCATTTCCTCCACAGTCATCTCTGTCTTTACACTGGTATTCTCTGCATCCGCACTGCCATTTGGGCTTTCTTTATCAGCGTCAGTCTCTGTGCTCACATCACTTGTCACCTCAGTATCTGAAGTCGAGCTTGTGCTCTGGCTGGTTGAACATCCGGCAAGCATTGCCATGCACATGGCCGCTGTCAACCCTATAGCCAGACATTTGCGGATTCCCGCTATATGTCTCATATATTTATTCTTCCTCATACGATCATCTCCTTACTAAGTATCTGCCTTATCAACTGACTTCTACAATGTCATGTCCCCCGAATCCACCTGTGCCAGCATGATCTCAAGGTTGCCATTTCTCACTCTGAGCTTATCTATCATATCCTTCTGATTTGTGTGCTTCTTAAGCTTCACCACATATGTAAGCTTGAACAGGCTTCCCATGTTGGTCGTCTTCACATTTATCAGTCTGTAACTGTCTGTACAGTCGGCAAGTATCTCATCAAATGCCTCTGTATAGTCGAGATTTTCAGGCACGGTGATCTTCAGGGCTCTCTCTTCATCCCTTCCGCCGCCAAATCCAGTAAGGCTGCAAATGAACATCGCTCCGCCTAGTATGGCGGCAAATAATACTGCATATCCTATAAATCCCATTCCGGTCACAAGTCCAGCTCCCATCGCAAGGAATATGGCGCATATCTCCTTTGCCGAACCTGGAACCGATCTGAACCTTACAAGGCTGAATGCACCTGCCACAGCAACACCCGCGCCAACATTGCCATTTACCATCATGATCACCACGCACACAACCGCAGGTATAAGTGCCAATGTCACCAAAAAGCTCTGTGTATATTTACTCCTAAACGCGTACACCCCTGCAAGGAATACGCCTATCACAAGAGATACCGCTATGCAGATCAGAAACTCCTGCACCGTTATCGTTGTCGCCGTTCCAAATATACTGTCAAATAATCCTGTCATCTTCTATCTCCTCCTGTCTATGTTTGCCACTTTATCATTTAAATAATTCGTCTTTTTTAGTTTCTGGCTTTAAATGTATATGATCCACTTATGTCAGCCTACCATCTGTTTATACGCCTCTCCATACTTTGAAAATGATGTCTTGTATGCTCCATACTTTGTGAGCAGATGTGACAGCCACAGCGGGAACCCGCCTGCCATCTTGATCTCCATCAACACCTTATATTCTGGTATGACCTTGTGCCCATATGGTTCTTTCTGAAGTGTCAGATCGTCATTCTGCCACAGTATATTGTAATCAAACGTGATCCTGAGCTCCGGATCATCTATTCCTTTGTAGGAATCTCTCTCATACGAGAGAACCACCGCAGGCTTCAGATCCTTGTACACCTGCATGAAGTAATCTATCTCCCTTCCTATCTGACAATCCTCGTGCAGCGGCTGACCGCCCACCAGATAATCCATGGCCTCTTGTTCAGGCACCTCCAGCCTCCTTTTGTACACAACAGATTTGTATTTCTTCTTGAGCTCGATAAAAACCTCTGAATCGTCATCCGGGACTCCATAGCTTCTGAGCCTGAGCTTCTCTTTGTAAACCGGCTTTTCTATGGAGTCTCTGATGAGCCTGTGGGAAGGAGTGTCAAAATATATGTTAATGATCTGGCTATGCGCAAACCTGTCCGGCTGCATATACCTTATCATTTCGCTCATTATCTGCTCGTACTGTTCTCTATCTAACATGTACTTAAGTTCATATCTTTTAAACGTGTTGTCTGCCATAAGCATCATCCTTTCTTGTCTTATCTCCTCTTGATGATGCTATAATAGCCTGTAAAACTTAAACGAACTTTAAATATAAAAAATTGTCTTCGGTGACTCCTGTTGGTGTGTATTCTCTACGTTGTATATCCAATCGGTAGTGCCGGCGACCGAACTTTGACGCTTCTGTGCCGCCGCAGAGAGCTAGGCGCCCTTATCGTGCTTGGCGCGGCGTGCACGATGGAAGCAAAGTCAAAGTGAGGGTAGACATATACAACATAGAGATTACACCAACAGGAGTCACCGAAGACAACTGCAACGCAAAAACGCCCATCTGCGGATCACTCCACAGATGGACGTCTATAGTCTTATATTATAATCTTATGTCTAGTTGATTTGAAGATGTGGCTCTCGCCAAATGCTTATGATTAGCAAACACCCTGAGCAAGCATAGCGTCAACAACCTTCTCGAAGCCGGCAATGTTAGCACCTGCAACATAGTCTGTGTTTCCGCCAACTGTCATGTTGTATCTCTTTGCTGCATCTGAGATGTTAGCGTAGATTGTCTCCATGATTCCCTTGAGCTTGCCATCAACTTCCTCGAATGTCCATGAAAGTCTCTCGCTGTTCTGGCTCATCTCAAGAGCTGATGTAGCAACACCACCTGCATTTGCAGCCTTACCACCAACGAAGAGAACACCATTCTCCTGAAGGTACTTAGTAGCCTCAAGAGTTGTAGGCATGTTAGCGCCCTCTGTTACTGAGATAACGCCGTTTG
>ERZ506917.611-NODE-611-length-13204-cov-5.306715_pt1 | contig 13204 bp, 9 predicted proteins | sample MGYA00512904_ERZ506917 | MGnify/ENA metagenome assembly ERZ506917 | reverse complement strand
CAAGCAGATGGCGTGCAAAGTCGCCAGACGCTCTTTGTGCGGTATTGCCTTATAGATAGAAACAGAAAAAGCACATTGCCAACGGAGCGGTTCCGAGGGCAATGTGCTTTTTGTTTTGCATTGCTGTTTGATACACTGCGGCAGATTTGTCAAGAGCGAGTGCTTGGAAAATCCCAATATTTTTCCCTGCTTCTATAGACAAAACGAGAAAAATATGCTATAATAACAAACATATAGGCGTTACGGACTGCACAGTTCGTCAGAATGCCCAAAATATCGCTGGGATTCTCCGGTGAACGGGAATTCCGGAAAGGAACATATTATGAAGAACACAGCAACAAAAATCAACTGGAAGGGTATGGAATGCATTCAGCTTTGTGCCGGCGGCTATACCGCACTGATCGCACCGGGAATCGGTTCGAACGTGCTGCGGCTTCACGACGATGCCAACGGCGTGGAATTTTTCCGCTGGGACGAGAACAACACACCGGAGGACATCAGGCAGTCTGCGGAAGTCTGGGGTCTGCCGACGTTGTACCTGCCGAACCGTTTTGCAGACGGCGTGCTGAAAACCTCTGATGCGACCTATCAGCTGCCGGTAAACGAAGCGGCTCCGTTCCACAACCATATCCACGGTTTCCTTCATAAGCGGGAGCACAACGTTGTGGCATATTCCGCCAATGAGGAAGGTGCATGGCTGCGGACTTCTTATGTGTACAACGAGGAGGATCCGTTCTTCCAGTACATGCCTCTGCGGTTCACAGCGGACTTTTTCTTCGTGTTGAGCGAATACGGTCTGGAGTACAAGTTCTCCATTACCAACCAGTCCCCGAAGAAGCTGCCGGTTTCTGTAGCAACCCACACCACCATTTCTGCCCCCTTTGTAGACGGAGCCAGAGAAGAAGACATTCGCCTGCAAGTGCCGGTACTGGAAAAGTGGACACTGAACGAACGCTGCCTGCCTACCGGAGAGATCCTGCCGCTGAACGACTACGATAAGGCATACCTGAACGGTACCACCTGTCCGGTAAAGCGGATCGTGGACAACGACATGTACGCCGCCGGCAAGCTGACCTATCGGGGCAAGCCGTTCCGCGGAGTACTGATGACCGACACCGCCAGCGGCAAGGGTATCGGCTATGAGGTTTCCGACGGCTATCACTTCTGGATTCTGTGGAACGACCGCGGCGAAAAGCACTACTTCTGTCCGGAGCCGATGACCGCAATGATCGATGCACCGAATCTGGATATGCCGGCAGAAAAGACCGGCTTCAGCGAACTGTCCACCGGTGCTACATTCTATCTGGCACAGCATTTCTTCACCACGCTGCCGGAAGAAGCGTAACTCTATATGATGCCCGCCGCAAGGAGGTGGCAATTTCTATGCAGATACAGCAAACTCTCTCCCGTCTGGACGACCTGCTGCACCAGTGCCGGCTGGACGAAGCAGAAACCCTGCTCACCCAAGCCGTTGCACAGGCACAGGCGGAGGCAGACACCGACAGCGAAAAGCTGCTGCGGAACGAACAGATCGGCTTCTATCGGGACTGCGGGAAGTTTCCTGCGGCTCTGGAAACTGCTGCCGCGGCACGGGCACTGTTCGAGCAGACCGGTGAAACCGATACCATTTCCTATGCCACGACCTTGCTCAACTGTGCCAATGCCTATCGGGCTGCCGGAAACTATGAGGACGCTTTTGCCGCCTACGAAACCGTGCAGTCCCTCTATGCCCGCCTGCTGCCGCCGGACGACGGGCGTGTGGCAAGCCTTTGGAATAATCTGGCTCTCCTCTATCAGGAAACAGAGCAGTGGGAGCAGGCTTGCACCTGTCTGAAACAGGCTCTGGAACTGGTACAGCATGACCCCGATCCCACCCGTACCGGCATTTCTGCCGCAAATCTGGCGGTTTCTCTGCTCCGGCTTCACCGGACGGCAGAAGCACTTTGCTATTTGCAGCAGGCGGAAAAAATTCTGATCGGCAAAACGCCTTCGGATTTTCACGTCAGTGCCGTGTATGCCGGCTTCGGGGACGCGTACTATCAGCTGGGGGAATACGCCAGGGCTGCCGATGCCTACGAAAAAGCCCTGCCGGAGATCGAGCTGCACATGGGGCGGAACAATTTCTACGAGATCGTGTCGGAAAATCTGAAGCAGACTTATGCCCGATTGGGCGGCGGCCGTCCGGAGGAGCGAGGATTGAGGCTCTGTGAACGGTACTATATTGCTTTCGGAAAACCGATGCTGGAACGGAACTTCGGGGCGGTCTTGCCGCGGCTGGCGATCGGTCTTGCGGGGGAGGGTTCGGAGTGTCTGGGCTATGATGATGCCCTGTCCCGCGACCACGATTTCGGAGCCGGTTTCTGCATCTGGGTGCCGGACGATCTGCCGGAAGAAACAGTGCAGCAGCTGCGGAACGCTTATGCCGTTTTGCCGAAAAGCTACTGCGGCGTGTCCCGTGTTGCCATGCCGGAGGCAGACGGCAGAGTGGGCGTGTGCCGGCAAAGTGCCTTTTTCCGGCGGCTGCTGGGAACAGACGGCGTGCCGGAAACAGAAGCCCGGTGGCTGGAAATCGAATCCGGCATGCTGGCGGCGGCGTGCAGCGGGGCAGTTTTTCGGGACGACTCCGGTAGCTTCACGGCGGTGCGGCGAAAGCTGTCGCTGGGCTATCCGGAGGAAGTGCGGCTGCGGCGGCTGGCACAGGCACTGGGACGCATGGCACAGTGCGGACAGTACAACTATCCCCGCATGCGGCAGCGGGGCGACTACGCCACGGCACAGCTGTATTTGACAGAATTCTGCAAAAATGCCATGGAAGCGTGTCATCTGCTCCGGAACCAGTACGCTCCCTATGAGAAGTGGCTTCTGCGGAGCACCGCGGAACTGGAGGGCTTCGGAGTACTGGCGGAATCCCTGCGAAACCTGTTGCTTTTGCCGCCGGAGCAGGACGGCAGCGGACAGATCGAGAGCATTTGTGCGGCAATCGGAAAGGAGTGCACAGCAATGGACAAAACCGAAAAAACCACGGCACAGGCTCCGTTTTTGGCGGATACTGCCAAGACGCTGGCGGCACAGGCGGCGGCTCTGGAAAAGCACCGTGCCACGGTGGAACAGCTGGCGGAACTGGAATTCCGCACGTTCGATAAAGTGCAGGGCATCGGCGGCAGGGCAGCCTGTCAGGACGACTGGGAAACCTTTTCGATCATGCGGCGGAGCCAGTATCTGCCGTGGGAGGAGGAACTGCTGGAACAGTGGCTGGCGGCGTTTACCGCGGCAGTGCAGGCGGGGCGGAATCCCATTATGGAAAAGTACGCCCGCATGATGGAGAGCACAGATCCCCAGCTGTATGCCGGCTTTGCCGACCAGCTGCCGGAACTGTCGCCGGAATTTGTGCAGCTGCGGGAGGCAGTCATTGCCATTCAGATTCCGTGGATGGAGGAATTCACAGCAAAGTATCCGCATCTGGGCAGCCGTGCCCGTGCGATTCATACGGCGGAGGATTCTACGGCACAGACTTCCTACGAAACCTATCTCCGCGGGGAACTTTCGGTGTATCCTTTTGAGGTGCTCTATGGCTATGGCCGCTGGGTGGTGTCGCTGTATCAGGCTGGAAAAAATCTGGCGTGCATGACCATGGCGGAAACCGTCAGAGCATACGGATATGCATCACTGGAAGCCGCAGAACAGGCGTGTGCAGAAACGCCACTGAGCGGAATCCCACTGCAATTGTGAGAATCTTGCTTTCTGAAAAGCGTCGCAGTTTCCTTGCTTTTTAGACTTTGTAAATGCTGCGGGCAAGTGGAACTTTTTCAAATATGTAGGGGGCGATGCCCACATCATCCCGCGGGAATCGTATCGGTTTGTGCATAATCGCCCTTGAAAGAGGCAGGGGAGCGTAACTTCTAGTGCAGCCGTGTCGAAACTGTCCGGCGGAATTCGCTCGTTCCTCGCTGTCCGCCTGTGGCTCGCCAACGCCGGTTGTTGCCCTTGCCTGTATTGGTAATGTTGATATTCAGGTGTTTTCTGGTGCAGGCGGTCAACTTTATTTGATACGGCGTTTGCAAGTTTGTGAATAAGGCTCTCCTTTAGGGTACCCGAAGGGCGTGCCTTGTGCTGAGCTGGCAAGCCGTAGGCTTGACTGAGGGGTACTTCCGTGAAACCTCGCACAACAAGCAAAAGATTCCACAAGAACCCCTCCACCAGCTACGCTGGTTCCCCTCCCCTAAAGGGGAGGCTTTACTCAGGCTCCCCTTATCTCATAAAACTTTTCGCTCTCACCTACCGCAGCCGCACAGCCAGGGCTGTGACAACAGTGAGGATCACGTGATAGATCAGGAAAAAGTATGCCGTCATCTTCTCATAGGCACCGGTCACCACGTGGATCATCGCCAGCGACATCCCCAGCAGTCCTGCCACTACCAGCAGGATCACGCCGATCACTGCGGCACGGCGTACCCGTCTTGCTCCCAGCAGAAGTGCACCGGCACCGAAGCCGCTGTCCCCTACGGTCATGGAAGCACTGACACAGCCAAGACCACCGGTTTCCCGCTGGAACAGGTGGTGCATCGAGGTGGGGATAATTTTCAGATAGGACTCCGGAAAGTCAAACAGAGCAGAGAGCCGCCGCAGCGAAACGGAGCAGTCCACGCTCCGCAGGATCAGTGCCACACGCTCCTGCCGCAGTGCCTGCATCTGCCGTTTGACATGGGGGTCTGCCGTAATGCGAATGGAGAACAGTGCCGCCAGCATGCCGCTGACTGACAGATACAGCACATCGCCGTTACCCTCCGCCAGTTCGGCTTCTCTGGTCTTGGTGGGCAGCCCTTCGATGTTGTGGTTCGCCATCATTTCACGGCTGCCGAACAGCACCCGCTGATTGGCGATCCAGCCGCAGAAGCCCTGTCCGTCCTCGCAGACGAACTCGTCCACCGGCAGAAGCGTTCCCACATCGGGGATCATCTCCGCAAAGGCACCCTGTAACGTGCTGTCGCCGTGGTGCACCAGACTGGCTGCGTCCAGCAGCACATCGTCCACCTTGGCACCGGAAAAGACCTTCATGCCCTCGATCTGTACCGAGCCCTTGGGAAACAGGTCGTTCGCCTCTACCAGCAGGGCGTTGGTGTCGAAAAAGTCGTCCACGCTCTGATAGCCCAGCATGGCACTGTTGGAAGCCGCCGCCCTGCGGGACTCCCGTTCCAGCGGCAGATTGACCACCAGTGCACTGGCAGTGCAGCAGCTTGCCGTCTGGAGCAGTGCCAGCATGGAGCACAGGAAACTGATCCACGGCATGCCGACCGCCGTTCCCATGCGGATCAAAGTCATGCCCACGGCGATCAGCAGGGTGACAATGCCGCAGATCGGTGTCATTGTCCGGCACAGCCCGTCCGCCATATCCGTGGAATAGGAATACCGGAGAATGTCGCACAAGCCGTCCGCTTTCCGCACTGCCGTCACAATGGGAATATCGTGGAGCACGCCCCGTGTGAGCAGTTCCGCAGTTTCCTCCTGCGAAACATAGGAGAGCACCCGCTTTTGTCCCTCGCGGGAAATGACATTCACGTTCCGCAGAGCACGGCGTACCATCAGCAGCCGCCCGATGATATTGCAGAACAGAGCCAGCAGAGCACAGGGCACATAGAGGTGCACCGTGTCCATTGCCAGAACGTCCGGCGAGATCACCACGCAGACTGCCCCCAGCAACGCCGGCACCAGCGGCAGCACTGCCATGCTGTCACTGTCCGCATGAAACCGGAGCAGGTTCCACAGCCCGTTTTTCACGGTGGGGAACATCACGCCCAGCCCCAGCAGTCCCAGTGCCAGCTGAATGATGCCGTAGCCGCGGGGTGTGACCAGTGCCGTAAAGGCACCGTTCCCCAGCACTTCCGTGCACGCCAGCACCGCCCCTGCCACAGTCAGCACCAGCACGGCGATAAACCGGAAAAATACCACATTCCGGAGATTTTCCAGCGTTTTCTTCACCAGTTCCAAGTTGTCGGGCTGCCGCTTTTCCGCGTCTGCCCCAAAGGTATGGCTCCGCACCCGCTGGCGGACAGGGCGAAACCGGCTGGTCTGCTGGTTACCCTGATAGTAATAGTCCTGTTCTTCCTCCCAGTGCCGCCGCGAAACCGGCGGTTCTTCATCCGTTCCCACCGGCTCTGCCCGCTGGAATTCGCCGGTGACAGATTCCTTGAGGTAGGCACTGTCCGGCACATTCCGGCGGCGTTTCTTTTTCTTTTCCCGTGCACGGGTGGAATCTTCCATCTGCCGCACATTGGGGCGGTGCCGCTGGGGTGCGGCGGTATCTTCTTCCATCAGCTTGACTGCACCGTCATAGCCGCTGTCGCCGGTTTCGGTGTAAGAAGCCTGATACCGTCCGGCACCGGCGGCGTTGACAAAGGACACGTTTTCCCGCCGGAGGTGCTGGGTGGGAAAGCGTTCCCGCAGCACCGGTGCCGCATCTGCTTCCTGTGCTGCCTGTGCCGCCTTGCTGGCTTTGATGTGGGAGATCGTAGACTTGATGTCCACCAGTTCTTCCGCGTTCTCCGGCGGCGGGGCAACCGTGTCATAGCCGGCACGTTCCCGCGAAAGCGGACGCTCAGACGTTGCCGCATTCACCAGCTTTTCGGTTTCCAGTGTCCCGCGGGACAGGGGCTGTTCCGAGGTGTGCCGGATTCCGGAGCGTTTGCCGTCCGCACTGTATTCGTTTAAGATTTCTTCTAATGTAAATTTATGGTCTGCCATAATACACTCCTGTGAAAATTTGAGAAGTGATTCTCCGAAAATGATTGTTGCCGCCGATGCCCTAAAACTGCCTGAAACAAGTCTCCCCTGAAGGGGTGGAGGGGTTCTCATGTGAAATCTTTTGCTTGATGAAAAAGACTTACGAGATAACCCCTCAGTCAAGCCTACGGCTTGCCAGCTCCCCTAAAGGGGAGCCTGAATGTAAAAAAGCCGCCCCTTTAGGGGAGGGGAACCAGCGTAGCTGGTGGAGGGATTCCGGTGAAATCTTCTGCTTGATGTGTTAGATTTCACGGAAAAAATCCCTCAGTCAGCCTGCGGCTGCCAGCTCCCTTTTCAAGGGAGCCTATAGCTACCGGTTCAGCACAGACACGTCCCTATAGAGAAGCCTGAAATAAGCCTCCCCTGAAAAGGGAGGGGGACCAGCGTAGCTGGTGGAGGGGTTCACATGTGAAATCTTTTCCTCAATGAAAAAGACTTACGAGATAACCCCTCAGTCACCCACGGCACTCTCCCCGTCCGTCACTTCGCCAGCCGCTGCCGCACTGCCTCGTACAGAAAGATGCCCGCTGCCACGGAAGCGTTCAGCGAGTTGACTTTTCCACGCATGGGCAGGCTCAGCATGGCATCGCACTTTTCCCCAACCAGACGGCTCATGCCGAAGCCCTCCGAGCCGATGACAAACGCCGTGCCGCCGGTGAAGTCTGCATCGGTATAGCTGGTGCCTGCGGCATCGGTGCCGTAGATCCAGACATTGTTTTTCTTGAGGATCTCCATGGCGGAAGCCAGATTGGGCACCCGTGCCACCGGCAGCCAGCTTGCGGCTCCCGCAGAGGTTTTGCCCACGGTCAGCGTCAGGGACGCACTCCGCCGCTTGGGAATAATTACGCCGTGTGCACCGGCAGCTTCTGCCGTCCGGATAATGGCACCCAGATTGTGAGGATCCTGGATCCCATCACACAGCACCAGCAGCGGCGGTTCGCCCTTTTCGGCAGCACGCTCCAGCAGTTCTTCCAGCGAAACGTATGTGCCGCAGGCACCCTCCGCCGCAACGCCCTGATGCACTGCCCCGCCGGTCAGCTGGGTCAGCTTGGACTCTGTCACAACCTTTACGGGAATGCCCTGCTCCTTGGCAAGGCTGATGATCTCCTGCAAGCCGCCGCTTTCCTGCCCCACATAGAGCATGTCGATCCTGGCACCGCTGCGGAGTGCTTCCATAACGGGATTTCTGCCGGCGATCCGGTCATTTTCCGTTTCCGGCATTTCCGCAGGCTTCTGCCGGCGGGACTGTGGTTTTCTCTGGCTCATATATTCCTCCGTATCTCCTGCGGCATGGCATTTCCCCACGCCCGTTGCAGGACACTGTCTGTTTTTTTACGATGCTATCCATTATAGCATATCTCCGGAGAAAATACAAGGTTTTTCGTGTGAGAGGGAAAATTGACAAGAAAGATTGCACAGGAACCCCTCAGTCACCTGCGGTGCCAGCTCAGCACAAGGCACGCCCTTCGGGTGCCCTTTCAGGGGAGCCTGATTAAAGCCTCCCCTGAAAGGGGAGGGGGACCAGCGTAGCTGGTGGAGGGGTTCTTCTGTGGAATCTTTTGCTTGTTGTGTGAGGCTTCACGGAAATACCCCTCAGTCACCTGCGGTGACAGCTCAGCACAAGGCACGCCCTTCGGGTGCCCTAAAGGGAAGCCTAATTTAATGACACAAGCTTGCGAACGCCGTACAAAATAAGGTTTACCGTCTGTACAAGCAATACCTCAAAGAGCCAACACTGCAAATACAGGCAAGGGCAACCACCGGCGTTGGCAAGCCACAGGCGGACAGCGAGGAACGAGCGAATTCCGCCGGACGGTTTCGACACGGCCGCACTAGAAAACTGCTGTCCTCGGACAAGTCTACGGGGCGATGTGGGCATCGCCCCCTACACATTCCAAGAGGTACGAGCGAATTCCGCCGGACGGTTTTGACATGGCTGCCCTAGAAAATTGCTGCCCTTGGGCAAGCCTGCGGGGCGATGTTGCAGATTTCCATGAAGAATCCTCTAAATCCATTGACAAAACGGTAAAAATGGATTATAATTGTAAAGGCAGTCCGACAAAAAACAGGTTTTCTGCTTCCTTGCCGTGGAACTGCCGCACAAAATCTGCGGACGTGTTTCCGTGTTTGGACAAGGACACGCCCTGAAAAGATCGAATTTTGGTATGAGGTGCAGCAATGAAAGTTCGCAGAAAGAAAAATCCCCACAATACAAAACTCTGGATCAATACCATGATCGGTGTCCTTTGCGGATTTATCGTGGTAGTATTTATCATCGTACTTCTGACACAGACCGGCAAGCCCAAGGTGGAGCAGCAGCTTTCTCCGGCGGCAAATGCACAGGCTCCGGTTGCTACACAGACGGAAGCCCCCACAGAGGCTCCCACCGAACCGCCTGCCCTGCTGACATATCCCACACCGGCAGACAACCTCACAGAACTGACCGCTTCGAATATCTCCAGCGAACATGCTGTGCTGCTGGACGTGGAAAACAACACCGTTCTGGCACAGCGGGATCCGGACGCACGCATTTATCCGGCATCGATGACAAAGATCATGACGCTTTTGGTGGCGGCGGAACATATCGAAAACATGGACGATACATTTACCATGACTTACGAGATCATTGCCCCGCTGATCGAAGCGGAAGCTTCCCGTGCCGGCTTTGAAGAAGGGGAAACCGTTTCCCTGAAAGATCTGATGTACGGGATCGCATTGCCCTCCGGTGCAGATGCTACCACCGCGATCGCCATTTATCTCTGCGGCTCTGAGGACGAATTCGTCAAGCTGATGAACGAAAAGGTGGAAGAGCTGGGGCTGAAAAATACCCACTTCACCAACGCCAGCGGACTTTACGACCCCAACCACTACAGCACTGCCACAGACATTGCCATGCTGATGTCTGCGGTCATGAAAAATGATACCTGCCGCGAAATTCTGGGCACTTATCAGTACACCACCACTGCCACAGAGCAGCACCCGGAAGGCATTCTGCTGGAGAGCACCATGTACAGCCGCATGTACGGCAACGAAGTCACCGGCATTTCCATTGATGCCGGAAAGACCGGCTACACTGATGAGGCAGGCAACTGTCTGGTCAGCTATGCCACTGACACCGAGGGCAAGCATTTTATCGCTGTCACCGCCAAAGGCCCTACTTATTGGAGAGCCGTATTCGATACCTTTGCAATCTATGGTCTGATCCACAACGGCTATCCTATGCCGACAGACCTAAGCCCAGTGGAAACCGATGAAAACGGTTCTGCCGTGGACCCTACAGACACGTTCACCGATACTACTGATACTGCTGTGCCGGCTGCATAACCGAAACAGCAGCTTTCACAGGAAAGGAGGCTGGTTCCACGCTATGAGCAAACGGAAACAAAGACACATGAGTCCCGCCGGCTTTCTCCTTGCGTTAGTGCTCCTGATTGTCGGGATCTTCGCACTGGACGCATTTTACCGCGTTTTCTTGCAGAATGTTCCCGAAAATATTGTGGGCGTGGGCGGATTTGCTTCTACGCCGTCCGCCTCTGACACTTCTTCCGCAGGAGAGGAAAACGCTGATACCACCGAAGCAACACAACCCAGCGGAACAGTACTACAGCTGACCGCAGCCGATGAGGCAAACGGCTCTCTGATTCTGGTAGATGCCGCACATCCCTATGCCGGTGCACAGGCATGGACAGACTTTTCCGCCGTGACGGACACCAACGTCAAGCCCAGAGATACTTCCCTGCAAATGCAGTCGGAAATCACGGAGCCGCTGTGCAGTCTGTTCGATGCATACGCCGCTGCAAATGGCTATGCCAATCTACAGGTTTACAGCACGCTGGACACCACACTGAGCAGCACCTCCATTTATACCAATGTTCTCCCTGACCGCAGCAGCGGCTACGGCTTTGACATTGGTCTGATCACCAGCACCGGCGAAGTTGTTCCCTACATCACCAAACGCAATGAGTGGATGGTGACGAACTCGTGGGAATACGGCTTCATTCTGCGGTATCCCAGCGACAAGACAGAAACCACCGGCACACCCTACGCCCCGCACCACTTCCGGTATGTGGGCAAAATCCACGCGGCGATCATGCACGAAAACAACTTCTGTCTGGAGGAATACCTGGACTATCTCCGGAATTACACCATGGAATCCGGCGGGCTGGCATATTCTGACGGCGTACAGTCTTACACGATCTACTACGTTCCCGCAGATGCCAGCGGCACCACAACGGTTTCCCTGCCGGAAAATGCGGTTTACACCGTTTCCGGTGACAACAGCAGCGGCTTTATCATCACCCTGACAAACGGAGCTGTCACGCCGGACAGCGGTTCTACAGAACCGGCATCTGAAACTGGTACCACAACCGCCGCTTATTAAAACAACATGAAACAACAAAAATCCGCCTGAAGAAAACACTTCAGGCGGATTTTTTTAATGGAGAATAGTGAAACCAATCTGTCTCATTGTCGTTCAAGCAGCTATAGAATTTATAAACTTAAATATGTATAATGAATAAAATGAGGATTCCAAATTTAAAAATTAGTATGCGTTACATACATGAATAATATCTACCATTTCTACATCCACATCAATAATATGACTTTTAAGAATTGATGCGATAGGTTCTGGAACATTTTCTATTACTAACGCTTCACATGGCGAAGAAATTTTCGTATAATACTCAACATGTTCATTGCCATTGTATGAATCAAAGCAATATATCCCTTTTTGAGTCATATATTCACAAAATCCAATTAATTTCTCACCAAATTCTATGCCTTTTATATGCTTTATCTCCGTTCTTTTTCCACAATTATCAAAGTAATTTTCGATTAAGATAGTTTCTTCCTTTGAACGGCAAACAAATTCTGGTACATGCCCATAAACACCAGATGTAAATGCAATAACCCTGTGAAACTTGTCAATAGCAAACCATAGTATATCTTCATATTCTACTTCTAATTCTGATATTCTCATTTTCTGCGAAGCACACCTCATTTCACCTTTTCTTCATATATGGAAAATTTTATTTCACTGCTCGAAAAAATATTAAAAATCATGCTTATTTGTTCCTATTTAAGACCTTAAATATAAATTCAAAAATAGTTGATGGGAAGAAAACTAAAATAATATATAGATATGCGGTATCCAAAAATAGCTGATAAGCAAGCGAAGAAACTATAGAAAGCAAAAGAAAAAGCGTACCAAATAAGATAAAGGATAATGACACAATATTGTAAACTACGCATAGCTTTGAAGCTTTTGGATAAGTTCCTTCCATTTTTTCAATAACACCATTTTTCAAAAAAAACCAAGCTAATGTTCGATGCTGCTTCCAAAACGCATTTTTTTTGCTCTTTTTTTTCTTTCCTTTTATTCCATACAGTATAGAAAACAAGAACCAACGAAAGAAAAGAAAATATGTAATGAAAAATACTCCATAGAATACAAATACTGCTCTAGCTGTCGAAAGTGTAAGAGCGTTTCTGATTGTAAGTAAATAATTTTGAATACTTTGAATAAGTGCTGAATCTATCATTTTTTGTAGTAATTCAAAAATCATATATTGCCTCTCATTAATGCTTTTTATTATATCCCAATTCTGTTCTGTATTGCTCATCTAAAATGAAAATCAAAATTTCCCAATATATCCATATATTTTTAGGACAATACATCTCAATAATACGAAAAAGAATTGGTACTTTTATATAGGGCAATGCTTCGGTCAGTTTTTCAGAACGTCGCTCCATGTTGCCTTGATTCCGGCTCCATGCATTGCGATGTACAGCAGCAAATAGTAGAGATCCTGCGAATCCAGTTTATTGTCATTGTTGATGTCCATCATCAGGATCAGCCAGCGGTTGACGGTCGGATCCTCGTGGAAAACCACGTCCTTTTCGCCCACAGCTGTTCTCGCAATATACAGCAGCAGTTCGAAAACGTCCTGCGAATCCACCTCGCCGTCCATGTTGGCATCACCACGGGTACGCGGCAAAATAATTGGCTTGGTCGTCGTCGCAGTGGCAGTTGTCGTGGTGGCTGCGGTGGTGTTGGTGGTAGTTCCGGAACTGGTGATAGTACTGGTTTCCGACGTGGTTTCCGCAGTCGTCGTTGTTTCCGTCGTCAGAATGGGAATCGTAGACGTTGCGGTGCTTTCCGTGGTTTCCGTGGTACTGCTCTCTGTTGTAGTCGTCGTGGTTGTTTCTGTCGTAGTAGTTGTTGTGGTGGTCGTGGTGGTCGTTTCTTTCGTAGTTGTAAAAGTCGTAGTTGTGGTGGTCGTCGTAGTCGTGGTTTCTGTCGTGGTTGTAGTAGTCGTTGTCGTGGTAGTCGTTGTGGTAGTTGTCGTTGTCGTTGTGGCAGAAGTCGTAGTGGTTGAACACTCCGTCGAAGATGACCTTTATTCCCTGTTCATGGCAGTAAGCC
>ERZ506917.609-NODE-609-length-13227-cov-3.758503_pt1 | contig 13227 bp, 8 predicted proteins | sample MGYA00512904_ERZ506917 | MGnify/ENA metagenome assembly ERZ506917 | reverse complement strand
TCATCATCAGATATTACATTTATGAGATTAGGGTGAGAGTAATTGCTGTCAAAGGTAGCAATAGGGCAGTTGGCTGCATCCATCAGCTTTTCAAGATTTTGGGCAGAGGTGGGGAAAACCAGAATCATCCCATCGACATTCCAGTTCTTAACCAAAGATAATATGTCTGAGCTTCTGGATACTGATTGAAGCATGGTGAAGTATCCGTTTTTGTGAAGCTCTGTTTCTATTGTACCAATCATTGTACTGACATATGGGTTCTCAAAATAATTGTATCCTGAAGCATATTCTTTCTCCTCTAAGAATGTAACAACTCCGATAATGTGTGAGGAATTGTTTGAAAGACTTCTTGCGTTCATATTCGGAACATAATTATATTCCTCTATAATTGAATTGATTTTATCCCTTGTTTTCTGTGAAACACGGCTTGTCTTTCCGTTGATTACGTTTGAGACGGTCATTGTGCTCACACCTGCCATTTCGGCAATATCCTTAAGCGTCATATTAAACTCCATTCTATTCAGTATTATAATTTTTTTACTATAAAGTTTATACATAAACCACAATAAGTTTGAACATAAACAATGATGAGTTTATACATAAACCGAATATGATTCAAAATATGGGTTTATAAATTATCTTAAGTATACATTTTTATTTTGCAAATAGCAATCGGTTTTTGCAAATATTTAGACAAAACCCTAATTTACATGTAAAAATGCACAAAAAACATATGAAAATAATATGAAAAGTGATAAAAAAACAAAAAACTATTGACGAATGTATAAGGTGGTGGTAGATTATAGTCAGATTTAGCGCTAAACTAATTTGAACGAAAAAGAGGATATTGAATTAAGAAAGTGAGGATTTCTATGAAGAAGAAACTTATTGCAACAGTTATGGCAGCTACAATGGCAGTGACAGCGCTTACAGGCTGTGGCAGCTCATCGGCTTCATCAGCTAAAAAGGACATAAAGGTACCAACAAAGCCATTTGGCGATACGGTGAAGTATGACCCTTCGGTTGAGATTAATGATGGAAAGGATATCTCAATTGACCTGTGGGAGTGGGGAAGCGATGAATTATTTCAGAAGGTTATTGACAGATACACAGCTATTCATCCTAATGTAACTATAAACCTGGTGGATAATCCATGGGAAGATTACTGGACAAAGCTTCCTCTGGCACTCGATGGTGAGGACGGACCGGCACTCTTCGATGTACATAACAGCTATCATGAGAATCTTATCAACTATATGGCTCCGCTTGATATTCCTGTTGAGGATTTGGAGCAGGACTTCAATGGAGTGAGCGCTCATGTGATTGATGGTAAGGTTTATTACATTGATTACGGAATGATGACAGGCTCTGTTTATTACAACAAGGAGATGTGGAAGGAAGCCGGATTAACAGATGATGATATTCCAAAGACCTGGGATGAAATGATTGAGGTAGCAAAGAAGCTCACAATCAAGGACGGAGACAATATAGTCCAGGCCGGACTCAATTTCAATAATGATTTCCACCAGAATTATCTGCTTGGTCTTAATTATCAGCTTGGTGAGAACCTCTTTAAGGAGGATGGAAAGACACCTAATGTCAATTCGGATGCCATGAAGAAGGTAATGCAGATGCTTGTTGATATGTACGACAAGGATCAGATTGGTTCAAAGGATTTTGGCGATAAATGCGCAGACAGCTTTGGACAGGGACAGTCGGCAATGGTTATTCAGTGGGGACATTATTACAATACACTTAAGACCACATGGAGCGATATAGATTTTGGCGTATTTGAAATTCCTACATTTGACGGAAATCCATATGCATACAATAGATATAACGGTGAGTCAACATTCGGTGTAAACAAAAAAGCACCAAAGGATCAGCAGGCAGTTGCACAGGATTTTGTAAAGTTTTTCCTCTGCGATGATGAGTCTCAGGTAGATTTCAATCTTGCTATGAGTACCTTCCCTGCAAAGAAATCCCTTGCAGACAATGAGGAAATACTTAAAAACCCATCGCTTAAGGTACTTGCAGAGCACATTGACCACTACATCTGGCCGGGTCCGATGCCTTCATGTGTTGAGGAGGATATGAAAAAGGCCGGAGAGGACATATTCTACAATGGAGTGGATATTGATACAGCTTTAGACAAGGCACAGGCTGATATTATAAAGGATATGAAGAACAGTTCATTCCAATCAGTCGAGAATCTATATGAGTTTGCAAAATAACAGGTAAAGATTCACCACGGAGGATTATTAATGTTTAAAAAATCACATCCATTACAAAGTAAGAGTGAAATAATTTTAAGAAACATAGTTGTTGTAGCTATGGTAGTTTTCTTTATAGTGTTTTTGATAATACCAATTGGTATAGCATTTGCAGGAAGCTTTCATGAGTGGAATCCGTTAAGCGGAACATACAAGTTTTTGGGTCTGGAAAATTATAAGCAGGTGTTCACGAGCAAATTGTTCGGCAAATCAATGTTCAATACCGTAATTTTTTCGGTAGTTGTAATTGTTTTCAGAGTCGGTCTGGGACTGGGAATCGCGTATGCTATTTATTCAACGCTTATAAAGCATAAGAGCTTTTTCAGGGCAGTTTACTATATGCCTGTAGTAACGCCTATGGTTGCAGTGGCATTTGTATGGAAGTTCATGTACAATCCACAGATTGGAATCATCAACAAAATATTCGGGCTCGATATCAACTGGCTGATGAATCCCCAAACTGCTCTGATTGCAGTAATTATAATGACCATCTGGAAGGATTTTGGATATGCGGTTGTCATGTATATGGCAGGCCTGTACTCACTTCCGGCAGATGTCATGGAGGCAGCACAGGTTGACGGAGCGAGTGGCTGGCAGAAATTCAGATACATTACATTGCCGTTGCTTAAGCCTATGACACTTTTTGTAGTCATTACATCAATTATTTCGTATATCCAGGCATATGTTCAGATACTCATCATGACAGAGGGTGGACCGGGAACATCAACATATCTGGCTTCTTACATTATTTACGATGAGGCCTTTGTCAAATACAACTTTGGATATGCATCAGCACTTTCATTTGTGCTTTTTGTGATTACCGCAGTGCTTACCGTGCTTTCTTTCAAAGTATCGGGCAAGGAAGAGTAGGAGGAGAATATCATGAGAAAAAAAGTAAGCAGTATAGTTTTAAATGTATTCCTTCTATTATTGGGTATTGTTACAGTTTATCCGTTTATATGGATGCTATGCTCATCATTTAAGCAGAATAAGGAAATAATGGCGTTGCAGCAACATCTGCTTCCACAAGAGTTTACAATAGACAATTACATCAGCATGAATTCGCATTTCAATTTCATGAGGTTTTTTGGAAACAGTTTGTTTATCACGATTGTTGTAACCCTGCTTGTGGTATACACCAGTACAATCTGTGGTTTTGTATTAAGCAAATATAAGTTTAAGGGCAGAAATATCCTATTTGGCTTTGTATTGGCTACTATGATGATTCCATGGTGTGTAACAATTATTCCAAAATACACTATGATTCAGAAATTCGGATGGATGGACAGCTATAAGGCACTTATTATTCCGGCTATGTTCAGCGGATTTGGAATATTTATGATGAAGCAGCACATTGAGACCATCCCTGATGAGATTATTGAAGCTGCCAGAATGGATGGCGCTAATGAGTTTTATATCTTTCACAGGATTATATTTCCGATGGCAAAAAACGGAATTTCAAGTATAGCTATTTTTCAGTTCCTGTGGACATGGGAAGACTATCTGTGGCCTTATCTTGTAATTAATACCAAGGAAAAGCAGCTATTGGCAGTGGGTCTGAAGATGTTTAACGGACAGTATTCAACAGATTATGGCGCACTTTTTGCGGCAACGGCAATATCTATCATACCGGTTTTACTGATATATCTGTTCTTCCAGAAGCAGTTTATCGCAGGAATTGCGGCATCGGCTGTCAAGGGATAGCGTAATTTATATGAGAGGGAGTATTTCATGCAGGAAATATACAGAGTAAAGACAAGTCCGGTGGCATTATCGGACAATATGATAATAGGTGAAAAATACAGGATTACATTACTGACAGAGGCGCTTGTCCGTCTGGAATACAGTGAAGATGGCGTATTCGAGGATAGGGCAACACAGACAGTATTGTTCAGGGATTTTCCAAAGACCGGCTATCATGTGGTGCGTAACGCTGATGGAATTGAGGTTCATACATCAATGCTGCACCTGATATATAATGAGAAGGAGTTCTCATCACACGGACTGAGTATACAGATTAAGGGAAACCTGAGCGCATATCACAGCATCTGGCATTATGGCGAGAAGGTGCATGATTTGCAGGGTACAGCGCGTACACTTGATGACGTAAACGGAGAGGTTGAGCTTGGACACGGTGTCGTTTCACGCTTTGGATATTCAATTCTTGATGACAGTAAATCACAGATTTTACTTGACGATGGATGGATTGAGCCAAGAAAAAAAGGTGTGTCTGACTTGTATTTCTTTGGATATGGACATGATTATAAACAGGCGCTTAATGATTTTTACAGACTTTGCGGCAAGACTCCGATGCTTCCGCGATATGCACTGGGAAACTGGTGGAGCAGATATTATAAATACTCAGAAGAAAGCTATATGGAGCTGATGGACAAATTCGATGAAAAGAATATCCCATTCACGGTAGCAGTAATAGATATGGACTGGCATCAGGTTGATGTGGACCCTAAATACGGAAGCGGATGGACAGGATATACTTGGAACAAAAAGCTTTTCCCGGATCCGAAGCGCTTTCTTGGAAAGCTCCATGACAGAGGAATGCATACTACCCTGAACGTACACCCTGCGGATGGTGTGCAGGGCTGTGAAGAAATGTATGTTGATATGGCAAAGGAAATGGGCGTGGACTATGAAAATGAGGACCCGGTTGTATGTGATCCGGCAAGCCCAAAGTTTATGGATGCATATTTTAAGTATCTTCACCATCCGAGAGAGGCTGAAGGTGTGGATTTCTGGTGGATTGACTGGCAGCAGGGCAGCAACTGCAAGGTTGAAGGATTGGATCCGCTATGGATTTTTAATCATTTTCATTATCTCGATAATAAAAGAGACGGCAAGCGTCCAATGACATTTTCGCGCTATGCAGGTCCGGGAAGCCATAGATATCCGATTGGATTTTCGGGAGATACACATATTACATGGGAGTCGCTTGATTTTCAACCGTATTTTACAACGACAGCGACAAACATCGGATATGGATGGTGGAGCCATGATATTGGCGGACATATGCTTGGCTACAAGGATGATGAGCTGACAGCCAGATGGACACAATATGGTATATTCTCTCCGATAATGCGTCTGCACAGCTCATGCAGCGAATTTAACGGCAAGGAGCCGTGGCGATTTAAAAAAGAGACTGAGGAAGCGATGGAGGCAGCGCTCAGACAGAGGCATTGTATGATTCCGTATCTGTATACCATGAACTATCGCAGCTATGCCGAGAATATGCCGCTGATTGAGCCTATGTATTATGAGTATCCTGAAAATGCAGAGGCTTATGAGGTAAAGAATCAGTATTTCTTTGGCAGCCAGCTTATGGTAGCACCTGTTACAACTCCACGTATTAAGGGACTTAATGTGGCAAAAACCAAAGTATGGTTCCCGGAGGGCATCTGGTATGATATCTATACAGGCATGCGCTATGATGGTGGAAGAATGCTGGAGGTTTACAGGGATTTGAGCAGCATACCTGTGTTTGCGAAGGCTGGAGGCATACTTGTGTGTGCAGATGAAAATGAGCTTGATGCAAGATCTGTTATCAAAAATCCTGATGTATTATGTGTCAGGGTATTCCCGGAGGCTGATGGTGAGTTTGAGCTATACGAGGATGACAATGAATCCTGCGGATATGTGGATGGCAGATGTGTGACCACAGTTATGAAATATTCTGCGGATAAAGATATGTTTGTCATTTCTCCGGCAGATGGAGATACATCATTAATACCTGACAACAGAACCTATAAGCTTGTCTTTGAAAGAAGAACCGAAGCAGCAGCCGATAAGGTAAAGGTATCCGTGGATGGTAAAGAGGTATTGGCAAAGAATAAATATGATAAAGAAAACAGAAAGCTCATCGTTACTGTAAATGCATCGTCAGCGAGCAAAATAAGCGTTACAATATCGAAAGACACAGTAGCGCTTGATAATCAAATCGAAAAAAGATGCTTTGATTTCCTGAATCAGGCAGAGATAGGCTTTGTGCTAAAGGATGAAATCTACGGTCTTATTACATCGGGAAAGAAAACAACAGTGATTTTATCAGAGCTCAAGGCAAAGGAGCTTGATACAGAGCTGTATGGTGTATTGACAGAGATACTTACAGCCTGAGGCAGTCACCGGTCATACTAGGTGTGACCGGTGACTTTCTTTGTTGTAAAAATTAAAATTGATGATACTATTATAGTAAACAGAAGTATTTTTATAAGAAACATCAGGAGAAACTATATAATTCAAGGGAGGATTATGCAATGGGAAATTTATATAAGAACTGTAAAATACAGGACAACACAGCAGAGCTGATCTACGAGAAAGGCAGTCTGTTTGTTACCATATTTGAAAACAACATAGTGCATGTTGCACAAAAACACGGCATCGAAAGTGTTGCAATAGAAGAGGACTTTATTCCGAAGGCTGCCACACCGGACGTGACCTGCAAGGATACGTCTGATGCCAAGGGGACCGCAGCAGAAGCCGGTGTAAGCGATGCAGCAGTTAAAGCAGTCATAAGTGCAAGGGATATTACTGTAAATGTAAAGGATAACGAGAAGCTTGATATTTATTACAAAGGGAAGCTTGTGCTTTCGGATTATGAAACAGCACGCAAAAAGAGTGAGAAGAATCCGTACGAGGATCTTGCCATCGCAGAGCTTGAGGGACATACTGTCGGAAAAGATGAAGAAAAAACTGACGCTGTTACCATCATCAAAAAGCTTGGAAAGGATGATGCTATTTACGGTCTGGGAGATAAGCCGGGATGCCTCAACAAGCGTGGATATTCATATGTAAACTGGAACACGGATGATCCTGCGCCACATGTGGACAGCTTCAAATCGCTGTACAAATCCATACCGTTTTTTATCGTGTTGGGCGATGAATATTGCTATGGAATTTTTGCGGATAATACCTACAAGACAACCTTTGATTTCGGTTATGAAAACACAGATTACTATTTCGTCGAGCATGAGAAGGGCGAGCTGGACTACTATTTTATGCCGGGAAATGATATGGCAGAGGTGGTAGGACTTTATACATCACTGACAGGCACCACACCGCTTTATCAGAGATGGATATACGGCAGCCATCAGAGCCGCTGGGGCTATTACACACAGGATGAGGTGCTTGATATAGCTGACAAATTCCGCGAGCTTGATATCCCATGCGATGTGATACATATGGATATCGATTACATGAACGGCTACAGGGTATTCACCTTTGATGACAAGAAATTCCCGGATGTAAAGGGCCTTTCAGAGAAGCTTGCTGACAGGGGTGTAAAGCTCATATCCATCATTGACCCGGGTGTGAAAAAGGATGAGGACTATTTCATGTACAAAGAGGGCATGGAGATGGATGCATTTGCACATGATACAGATGGCAGTGTATATGAAAATGCTGTCTGGCCGGGAACATCGGTATTTCCGGACTTCACAAAGCAAAGCGTCAGAAGCTGGTGGGGAGACAAGACAAAGATACTTCTCGAGCACGGTATCAGTGGCATATGGAATGATATGAATGAGCCTGCAAGCTTCAACGGACCACTGCCGGATGATGTGCAGTTTGAGTATGGAGCACATGAAAAGGTTCACAATATTTACGGACATTTTATGGCAAAAGCCACATATGAGGGACTTGCGAAAAATGATGGTGGAAAACGTCCGTTTGTACTTACCAGGGCTGCGTATGCCGGAAGCCAGAAATACTGCGGTGGCTGGACCGGAGACAATCACAGCATCTGGGCGCATATAGCACTTTCACTCGAGCAGGTGTGCAATCTGTCAGTCAGCGGACTTGCCATGTGCGGCAGCGATATAGGCGGTTTCGGAAGTGATACTACACCGGAGCTTCTTGTCAGATTTTATGAGGCAGCAGTATTTGTGCCGTTTTTCAGAAATCATTCAGCGATGGGAACACGCAGACAGGAGCCTTGGCAGTTTGACGAGACTACGATAGATGCAGTCAGAAAGACAGTAAAGCTCAGATACAGATTTATCCCATATATCTATGATCTGGCACATGAGTGTGAAAAGACAGGAGCACCTATCGTGCGCCCGCTCGTATACGAGTATCCTGCAGATAAGCATGTGAGAAATATTTCCGATGAATATATGCTCGGAAGCTTTGTACTGGTTGCACCTGTGATCGCACCGGGCAAGGAGGCAAGAGAGGTTTATCTGCCTGACGGCGACTGGTATGATTACTACACAGGCGAAAAATACAGTGGCGGCAGATATATTTTAGCAGATGCACCACTTGATAAAGTACCTGTCTTCATAAAAGCAGGGGCCATTATTCCTGTTGCAGACGGAGAAATCCGCTCTACAGAGGACATTACAGAGGATAAGATCAGCATACTGACATATCCGGGCAAGGGCAGCTTCTTGCATTATCAGGATGACAATGAGACGTTTGCATACAGAAACGGTGCGTATAATGCTGTTGAGTATACCCTGGATGGGGATAAGCTTGAGAAGAAAGTGTTGCATAAGGGATTGTAAAAATACATAACCTTAAATTTAAAATTCAATATCAACCTCTACAGGGCAGTGGTCTGAACCGAGCACATCGGTATGGATTGCTGCCTTTTGCAGCTTATCGTTGATGCGATTTGATGTGATAAAGTAGTCGATACGCCAGCCTGCATTCTTCTCGCGTGCCTTAAAACGGTATGACCACCAGGAATATATACCCTCAGCATCCGGATAAAAATATCTGAAGGTATCGGTAAAGCCGGAACCTAAAAGCTCCGTCATTTTAGCACGTTCCTCATCTGAAAAACCTGCATTCCTGCGGTTTGTTTTTGGATTTTTCAGGTCGATTTCATTGTGTGCGACATTCAGATCACCGCACAGTACGACAGGCTTTTGGGTATCAAGAGCTTTAAGGTATTCACGGAAATCATCCTCCCACTGCATACGGTACGGCAGCCTTTTCAGCTCATTCTGTGAGTTTGGAGTGTAACAGGTTACGAGATAGAAATTGTCATATTCAAGTGTGATGACACGTCCTTCCTTATCATGCTCCTCAATGCCTATGCCGTAAGACACTGATAATGCCTTGTTTTTGGCAAAAATGGCTGTGCCGGAATAGCCTTTTTTCTCGGCGTAATTCCAGTACTGGTGATAGCCCGGCAGGTCAAGGTCAATCTGTCCCGCCTGTAGCTTGGACTCCTGAATACAAAAGAAATCCGCATCTATACTGGTAAAAAAATCAAGGAAACCTTTCTGGACGCATGCGCGCAGTCCGTTTACATTCCACGATATAAATTTCATGTCTTAATCCTCCATATCACTGCAATAAATTATCATATATTTTTCGCTTAAACATGACATTTTCCTAATAAAATTACAAAATCGCATTTTTTATTTTGATGATTTACTACAAAATCGCATTTTCTTTTTGGCAATTTTACTACAAAATCGCATTTTTTAAAAGAGGTTTGAATCTGCAGATTACACTTTTTATATAAAATCGTTACTGTTTACACCGAACAGTGTGACCAGCAACATAAAATACGTATAATAGAGGAAGAAAATACGCAAGATAATACGCAAGATGGAGTCGGTTCATAAGCTGCACCAAGCTGGTGCAGAAATCAGAAATATGTGAAAATATGACATAAATATAATAAATCCGCTACACTATATCATATGATTACGCACATGATATAATGCAGCGGATTTTGTTGTTGATTATTTTAAAGCTCAAGTAAAATTTTTTACAGCACATCGCTTCCATCAGGAATCTTTGAGATGATAGTTCTGTTGATCCTGATTAAGAATAATGTCGAAACAGTAAGGGATATCACCTCTGCTATAGGGAAAGCCCACCATACTGCGTGAAGTCCACCGAGCCTTGAAAGGATGTATGCTGCCGGAATTAAAACCACAAGCTGACGCATGATTGATACGATCATGGAAAAGACAGCCTTTCCCAAAGCCTGGAATACTGTGCCGACGATAATACAAAACCATGCGATGAGGAAATGCACTCCGATTATTCTGAGCGCCGGAACACCGATTTTGAGCATATCGTCAGAGGCGCTGAACATTCCAAGAAGCACATGTGGTATGAACTCAAAGCAGGCAAAGCCAACGAAGAGCAGACAGAATGCTGTTATCAGGCTGACCTTTATTGTTTTAACCATACGCTTTCTGTTCTGAGCACCGTAGTTGAATGCGATGATAGGTGTGATTCCGTTGTTCAGTCCGAATACAGGCATAAAGAAGAAGCTCTGCAGCTTGAAATAAACACCGAAAACAGCAGCGGCAGTCGATGAAAAGCCGATAAGTATTCTGTTCATGGCATATGTCATTATAGAGCCTATAGACTGCATGATGATTGACGGAATACCGATAGCATAAATGGTTCCCATGATTTTGAAATCCGGGCTGTAGCCCTTGAAGCTCAGGCTGATTTCATGATTGAATTTGTGGTTGCAGACAAAGGCAACAACGGCGGCTACGCACTGTCCCACAACGGTTGCCACGGCTGCACCGGTAGCACCGAGCTTAGGGAAGCCAAGCAGTCCAAAGATCATGATAGGATCCAGAATGATATTTGTGATGGCACCGCAAAGCTGTGAGGTCATGCTGAAAATAGTTCTTCCTGTCGATGTAAGCACCCTCTCAAAAAAGATTTCCGCAAAAATACCAAATGAAAAAATCATAACAGTACTCAGGTAGCTCACACCCATATCCATGATTTCGATATCAGCATTTCCAATCTGACTCATGTAAAAAGGCTTTACGATTGTAAGTCCGAGAATCAGAAATATTACGTAGCTGAATGCATATAGCACGGCACCGTTGATGCCGATTTTGTTGGCCTCGTCGTATTTATGGGCGCCGAGGGACTTTGACAGCAGCGCGTTTACACCTACACCTGTACCGGTTGCGACAGCGATGATGAGTGTCTGCAAAGGGAAGGCAAGTGAAACTGCTGTGAGTGCGTTTTCGGACAGCTTTGCAACGAAAATACTGTCCACGATGTTGTATAGAGCCTGTACGAGCATGGAAATCATCATAGGCAAAGACATGTTAAATACAAGTCTGCCGATAGGCATGGTTCCCATCTTGTTCTCTGTTACAGGGGCTGAATTTGTTTCCTGACTCATAATTCCTCCTATTGTAAATGATGGTTAATTTAAAACTCCTACATTATATATGTACGAAGCTTTAGTTATTAAAATTAAAATCACCGGTAGATTAGCCGGTGTTTAAAATGTGCAACAAAGCGCCAATTACATATAATACCATGACTGCAGGATACTTTCAAGGTATTATATAACTGTTAAATCATATCATAATAGTTAATGAAAAAATGCCTCAAAAAGTATAGCATTGCAGGGTATAAATTACGATAAACGCTTGACAAAATGACAGAGAGATATATAATTAGTTCAAAAATGAATAATTCAAAAATGTATAACGAAGCAGCAAAATAGGAAAAGAAAAGAAGGAATATCACATATGAAATTTAACTTTGAGTTTGCAGAGAAGATTTCGCGAACCTACAGCGATGAGTGCAGACCACTGTGCCATGAGCTGAGGCTTCCGCAGACAGCCTTTGATATACTCATGTTTCTGGCGAACAATCCAGAATATAAGACGGCAAGGGATATAGTTGAAATAAGAAAAATCAAGGCAAATCTTGTGTCTGTAAATGTTGATAAGCTTGTGAATGAAGGCTATCTGGAGAGAAAACCTGTGGAAAATGATAGGAGGAAGACGGAGCTTGTCTGTACAAAAAAGGCCGGGACTGTCATTGAAAGAGGAAGGCGTATACAGCAGCAGTTTACAGCAAATCTGTTTGCAGGGATAGATGAGGAGCAGAAAAAGCAGCTGACGATTGTTATGGAACAGCTTGAGAATAATATGGATGAAATAATCAGGAGGAAATCACACAAATGAGCACATTAATAACTATAATAGTAACATTTTTTGCCGGTATGGGCGCAGGCCTTGGAACCGGCTTTGCGGGACTAAGCGCAGCAGCAGTAATAAGCCCTATGCTCATTACATTTTTGGGAATGGACCCTTATATGGCAGTGGGAATAGCCCTGTCGTCTGATGTACTTGCCAGCGCAGTGTCAGCCTATACATATGGAAAGAACAAGAACCTTGATGTAAAAAACGGGCTCATAATGATGGTCACGGTTTTATGCTTCACGGTTGTTGGAAGCTATGTATCAAGCCTTGTGCCGTCAGCAACAATGGGCAACTTTTCGGTATTTATGACATTTTTACTCGGAATCAAGTTTATAGTCCGTCCTGTCATGACAACAAAGGAGGCCATGCAGGGAGTTTCTGCAAAAAAGAGAGCTGTCCAGTCAATCATCTGCGGTGTGCTTATCGGATTTATCTGTGGCTTCATAGGTGCGGGAGGCGGTATGATGATGCTCCTCATCCTCACATCGGTGCTTGGCTATGAGCTTAAGACTGCAGTCGGAACGAGCGTATTTATCATGGCATTTACAGCCTTTACAGGAGCTGCCTCGCACTTTGCCATCGGTGGAAAACCGGACTGGTTTGTGCTGCTTTTATGTATTGCATTTACACTCCTTTGGGCGAGAATTGCAGCGGTCTTTGCAAACAAGGCATCCGCAAAAACCTTAAACCGTGCCACAGGTATTGTGCTTGTAATACTTGGCATCGTGGTATTTGCATTTTCACTTCTGAGCTGATTTTTCTTGAATATATAACTGCAAGCCCCGGCTGCCCGACCGGCACACACAGCTTCCCCACGTGCGAATAGCGAAGCTGCTTAGATACTGTAGAAATTATGCCATGAAACACAGAAACGCTCCTGCATGGACGCAGGGGCGAGGAGAACCGCGCCACGGATGGCGCGTTTCGACGGTTTCGTCAGACATAGAAGCCCTTCAAGCATAATTCCGTACAGTATCTTAGCAGCGCAGCGTAGCACGTGGGGAAGCTGT
>ERZ506917.572-NODE-572-length-13708-cov-5.066432_pt1 | contig 13708 bp, 10 predicted proteins | sample MGYA00512904_ERZ506917 | MGnify/ENA metagenome assembly ERZ506917 | reverse complement strand
CGGAGCGGCTGCCCATCGGTGTTACGGGCACGAGCACCTGCACACAGGAAATTTCCGACCTGATGGCCGTTCCCACTGTCACGATCTTTGACAAGTCGGGCAAGTCCATGGAGGTCAGCTATGACGCCGAGACCCATACCTTCACCGAGCAGACCGAGGCCAACACCATCTCCGACAGCGAGAGGGAAGCGGCGCTGAACGCGGCGAAGACCAACTGCCTGTTCATGATCGAGAAGGCGTCCAAGGCGGACATTGCCAAGTATTTTGACACTTCTTCTGATGTTTACAGTGTGATCGTCAACTTGGGTAACTTGTGGGTTCAGGATAATAACGGCTACCGCTTTACCAAGGAAGAGGTCTCCGATTACGCCCGCTACAGCGACGATTTGTTCTCCGCCCATGTGGTGCTGAACTTGAACGTCACCCGTAAAGACGGCACCACCAAGGACTTCGGGTATGATCAGACCCTGTTCTTCCGGAAGCAGGACACTGGCAAGTGGCTGGTCTATGACGCCACCAACGCGGATGTCAACGCGCCGGTGGGCAAGGTGCGCCTGACCTTCATGAACGGCGATACCGTCCTGAGCAGCGAGTTTGTCAAGACCGACGCCACGGAGCTGGATACCCCCCTGGTCTCCGCCCCCGAGGGCAAGGTATTCATCGGTTGGTATCGTATCGACAAGTACGACAACGGCACCACCTACACCATGGCCTTTGATCCGGATGAAAACGGCCATGTGAACATCCCCAACGGCACCACGCTGGAGCCGATGACGCTGTACGCTCTGTTCGAGACGCCGTCCGGCACCGACGCGACGGAAGGAGGCTAATATGCTGGCATTACTGAACCAACTGGCGGTCAGCTTTGACCTGCCGATTCTGGACTGGATTCAGGCGCACTTGCAGTGCGGCTTTCTGGATGCCGTCATGCCCATCGTGACCCTGTTCGGGGAGGGCGGCATCTTCTGGATCGCATGGGCGGTACTGATGCTGGTATTCCCCAAGACGCGGAAAACCGGCATCGCCATGGCCATCGCCCTTGTAATGGGTGTGCTGATCTGTAACGTGACGCTGAAACCCCTTGTGGCGCGGCCGCGACCGTATGATTTTCAGTATGAGAATTTCGGAATTACCATCAAGCTGCTGATCGACGCTCAGCACGATTACTCCTTCCCGTCGGGACATACCATCGCCTCCTTTGAGGCGGCGATACCGCTGATGATCTACGACAAGCGGATGGGCATTCCTGCCATGGTGATCGCCGTGCTGGTCACGTTCTCCCGGCTGTACCTGTACGTCCACTACCCGACCGACGTGATTTTCTCCATCATCGTCGGAACCGCCTTTGCCTTCATCGGAAACGCGCTGGCAGAAAAAATTGCCCAGCGCCTTCCCGCACCGGCGAAAGGGAAATACGAGAACTGAGCTTTTTGGAAGCATACCCGGACTGGGTATGCTTCCTTTCCCTTTTCGCCCTTGCAAGCGGCGAAAAAAACAGATATAATGACAAAAAAGGGGGCGGGATGATGGAATTACGGATCGCGGTCTGCGACGACGCGGAGGAAGATCGGACGTATGTTTCCGGTCTGGTAAAGGATTGGGCGGCGCAGGCCGGGCATCAGGCGGAAATTACCGCCTTTTCCTCCGCCGAGAGCTTCCTGTTCCGGTATGCGGAGGACAAGAACTGGGACATTCTGCTGCTGGACATCGAAATGGGCGCTATGGACGGCGTAAGTCTGGCAAAACGGGTGCGCAAAGACAACGAGGCGGTGCAGATCGTCTTCGTCACCGGGTATTCCGACTATATCGCCGAGGGCTACGAGGTGGCGGCGCTGCACTATCTGATGAAGCCCGTCAGCGGGGAAAAGCTGTTCGCGGTGCTGAACCGGGCGCTGGAAAAGCGGAAGCGAGAGGAACGGTGCCTGAATCTGGAGCTGGGCGGCGAAATGGTACGGATTCCCTTTTATGACATCCGGTATCTGGACGTTCGGCAGAATTATGTGACGATTCATGGAAAGGCGGAGTACACCGTCAAGCGGAGCCTGAACGAGTTTGAAAAGGAGCTGGACGACCGGTTCTTCCGGGCGGGCAGGAGCCTGATCATTAACCTGAAGTACATCCGGCGCGTCACAAAAACAGAGGTCAGCCTGTCGGACGGCACGCTGCTGCCCCTGCCAAGGGGCGCGTATGAACCCTTAAACCGGGCGATCATCAAGCACACATAGGAGATTGGCTATGTCTTTCTTTTCCAAACAAATCGACAAGCGCATCGCGGCCTATCAGCGGGAGCTGATCGAGACCCACTACCGGGAAGTGGAAAACATGTACCGGCAGATTCGGGGCTGGCGGCATGACTACCGCAACCACATCCAGATGATGAAGGTACTGGCGGCCAATGGGGACATGGACGCCCTGAAAGTCTACCTGGACGAGCTGGACACGGATCTCAATACCGTGGACACCGTGGTAAAAACCGGCAACCCCATGGCCGACGCCATTCTCAACAGCAAAATTTCCCTTGCGCGTTCCCGGAACATCCCGACGCAGGTGGACGCCCACATCCCGGTGAAGCTGAAAATGTCGGAGCTGGACTTGTGCTGCATCATCGGCAACCTGTTTGATAACGCCATGGAGGCAAGCATGGCCTTGCCGGAGGAAAAGCGGATGATCCGGGTGTACATGGATATGAAGGGGACGCAGCTCTACATTTCCTTCACCAACTTCACCGCCGCGAAAAAGCTAAGTAAGGTGGGCAAGGGCTTCAAAACCTCCAAGGGGGAGGGGCACGGCTTCGGGCTGGTGCGGATAGACGACATCGTGTCCCGCTACGACGGCTACCTGAGCCGCAACAGCGAGGACGGGGCGTTTACCACGGAAATCCTCATCCCGCAGGTCTGATACTATTTCCTGATTAAAATCTTTGATTTTAATCAGGAAGGCATCGCCTAATGGCGCTGCCGGTTTTGTGATTTATAAGGAAAGAAATCACAAAACAAGTCTCATATGAACTCCTTGCCCTTCGGGCAATTAAAATCTTTTCTAAAGATTTTAATTGGAGTTCAGTATGAGGAAACCCCAAAAATGCAGTTCGTCACCCGAAATAAGCAATTCGTCCCCAGAATCTTCCGGGGACGTCTTTTTGTGATAGAGTATGCTCACGAGGTGAGGCAAAATGAAAGACAGAATAAAGCCAAAATACAACGCCGCCCAGAACGTGGGATGGATGGTGAAGATCGCATGGAAGGTCAGAAAACGGGTTCTGTTTATCTGCGTCGCCATGGCGGCGCTGGAAGTGCTGTACAACCTGACGCAGCTGTACGTTGCGCCGGAGATATTAAGCTGCGTAGAGCGCCACGCCCCCGTGGGGGAGCTGCTGGGTACCATCGGACTGTTTACGCTGGCGCTGTTTCTGACCATGGGTCTGAAGGAATATTTGCGGGAGATCTCCATGTACCCCCGGGTGGATGTGCGCTCCGGCATCGTCGGCATGATCGCCAGAAAATGCAATATGACCTCTTTTCCCAATACGCTGGACGTGAAGTTCATCAAGCTCAAGGAAAAGGCGCACCACAGTGTGCAGGGCAACAATGAAGCGGCGGAAAACATTTGGAGAACCCTGACGGTGCTGCTGCAGAACGTGGGCGGTTTCCTGGTGTACCTTGCCATCCTGTCCCGCCTGAATTGGGTGCTGCTGGTGGTGATTGCTGCGACCTGCGTGGTGGGATTTCTGGTGTCCCGGTATTCCAGCAACTGGATTTTCCGGCACCGGGATGAGGAAGAGACGTTTTACGCGAAGAAGTCCTACATCCGGAAAAAAGCGGAATCCGTGGAGCTGGCGAAGGATATTCGCATTTTTGGCCTGCAAAACTGGCTGAACGAACTGCTTGACCGCATTCACAACGTATATCTGGACTTCCGGCTTCGCTGCGAGAAGATCAAGCTGCTGGCGGATGTCACCGAAGCGCTGCTCACCATGGCGCGGAACGGCATTGCCTACGCGTACCTCCTCCATCTGGCGCTTCGGGATTCTCTGAGTGTGCCGGAGTTTATCCTGTATTTTACTGCGGTGTCCACCTTCACCACATGGGTCATGGGCATTTTGCAGGCGGCGGAGAAGCTGCATGAGGAAAGCCTCGACCTTTCTCAGGTGCGGGAATTTCTGGAATATCCGGAGCCGTTCCGGTTCGAGGGTGGGACGGCGATTCCCAAGGCGGACGCCTACGAACTGAAGCTGGAGCATGTGTCCTTCCGCTACCCCGGCGCGGAGGAGGATACCATCCACGACCTTGACCTGACGGTTCGCCCCGGAGAAAAGCTGGCCATCGTGGGACTGAATGGCGCGGGCAAGACCACCCTTGTAAAGCTTTTGTGCGGCCTGTTCGATCCCACCGAGGGGCGGGTGCTGCTGAACGGCGTGGATGTAAGGGACTTTAACCGCCGGGAATACTACGGGCTGTTCAGCGCCGTATTTCAGGAATTCTCCATTCTGGACGTGACCGTGGCGGAGAATATTGCCCAGACCAATGAGAATATCGACACGAAAAAGCTCTGGGACTGCATCGAAAAGGCGGGCTTGACGGAGACCATTCAGAAGCTGCCCAAGGGGTTGGACACCCACGTGGGCAGGCAGGTCTATCTGGACGGCGTGCTGTTCTCCGGCGGCCAGACCCAGCGGCTGATGCTGGCGCGGGCACTGTACAAGGACGGCGCTATCCTGCTGCTGGACGAACCCACCGCCGCCCTCGACCCTCTGGCGGAAAACGACATCTATCAGAAGTACAAGGACATGACGGCGGGGAAGACCTCTCTGTTCATCTCCCACCGGCTGGCCTCCACGCGGTTCTGTGACCGCATCATCTTCGTGGCGGACGGCCGTATCACCGAGGAAGGTACTCACGATCAGCTGCTGGCCCGGGGCGGGGCGTATGCCAAGCTATTTGAAGTCCAGAGCCGCTATTATCAGGAAGGGAAGGCGTTCTGATTATGAAAAAGAAAATGAGTTTCAGGCACGCTCTGTCCGTTCATTTCCGTGCGGCAAAGGCGCTGCACGGAGTCAGCCGCAGATTTTTCCCGGCGGCGACGCTGTATACCGTCGTGGGCGCAATTCTGCCCTATGTGACGGTGTTCTTCTCCGCCCAGATCCTGAAGGAGCTGGCGCTGCTCCGCAGACCGGATGTGCTTCGGAATTGGGTCATCGCCGGGGTGCTGTGTACCGGACTGTGCGCCGTTGCGAAGGCGGTGCTGTTTCAGCGGACGGAGACCATGCTGGACGATCTGTACGGCAGAAAAGAGACGCTGTTTTGCCGGAAGTTCTTCTCAATGGATTATGCGGACGTGGACAAGCAGGAGACCCGCGACCTGCGGGCGCAGATCGCCCAGAACGAGAACTGGTCAAGCTTTGGCCTGATGCAGGTTCCGGAGATTTATGAGCGCACACTGAAAAGCCTCATCGGCATTTTAAGCGGCATTGCGCTGACGGTTACGCTGTTCACCTCCCCGGTGCCGGAATCCGCCGGGAAGCTGACCGCTTTGAACAATCCTCTGTTCATTCTGATTCTGGCAGGCGTCATGATCCTGATCAGCATTCTGGCGGGGAGGCTTGAGGAAAAGGCCACCTCCTACTGGAGTTGTGTGGCGGAGGAAGCGACTTTGAGTAACCGCGTATTCTCATTCTTCGGTTTTATCGGCGAACACAAGGGACGGGGCGCGGACATCCGGATGTATAACCAGCAGAATCTGGTGACGTTTTACTGGAACGGCGACTCGGCCTTTGGCGCCACCGGGAAAATCGGGAAGCTTGCGCTGGGACCCATAGGCGGTTATTCCGCGCTGGGTACAGGGGTCGTGGCACTGATCACCGGCTTTGTCTACGTGTTCACCTGCCTGAAGGCGTGGGGCGGCGCGTTTGACGTGGGCAGCGTGACCCAGTATGTGGGCGCGGCCACCGCCATGGCAGACAGCATTTTCAAGCTGACCGCACAGCTCGGCAATCTGAAAACCAACGCGGGTTATCTGGACGCCACTTTCCGGTTTCTGGATATCCCCAATTCCATGTATCAGGGCAGCCTGACCACGGAGAAGCGCGCCGACCGGCAGTACGAGGTGGAATTCCGCAACGTGTCTTTCCGCTACCCCGGCCGGGTGGATTGGGCGCTGAAAAATGTGTCCATGAAGTTCAAGGTCGGCAAGCGGCTGGCAATCGTTGGCGAAAACGGCAGCGGCAAGACCACCTTTATTAAGCTTTTGTGCCGCCTGTACGACCCGCAGGAGGGAGAAATTCTCCTGAACGGCATTGACATCCGCAAGTATAACTATCAGGACTATATGCAGATTTTCTCCGTGGTGTTTCAGGACTTCCAGCTCCTGTCCCAGCCGTTGGGAGAAAATGTGGCGGGCAGCGCCAAGTACGACCGGGCGCGGGCGACGAAAGCCCTTATGGATGCGGGCTTCGGCGACCGGCTGGCGGCCATGCCCAAGGGGCTGGACACCATGCTTTACAAGGATTTTGCCGAGGACGGCGTGGAGGTTTCCGGCGGCGAGGCGCAGAAGATCGCCATTGCCCGGGCGCTTTACAAGGACGCGCCCTTCATCATTCTGGACGAACCTACCGCCGCCCTTGACCCCATTGCCGAGGCGGAGATCTACGAGAAGTTCAACGCCATTTCCGGCGACCGCACGGCCATCTACATCAGCCACCGGCTGTCGTCCTGCCGGTTCTGCGACGAAATCGCCGTGTTCAGCGACGGTCAGGTGATCCAGCAGGGAACCCATCAGGCGCTTCTGGCGCAGGAGTCGGGGAAATATGCCGAGCTTTGGCACGCCCAGGCGCAGTATTACACCAAGCAGACCCCGGATACTGACGGCACGGAGAATTGACATATCCGACAAAAAGGGAACAGGCCGTTTATGCTTTTGGGAGATTTTGAGCGCCGTTTTCGGGGCAGGCGTTGCAAAAATGAAGGACATGGTGTAAAATGACCGGATAGACAAACGATTCTGAAAGGCGGGCGTCAGCCCGCCTTTTCATCTTGCTTTCAGGAGGAACCCCAAATGGCAAAATACATCATGGCGCTGGACGCCGGCACCACGTCCAACCGCTGCATCCTGTTCAACGAGCAGGGAGAAATGTGTTCCGTCGCCCAGAAGGAATTCACCCAGTATTTCCCCCAGCCCGGCTGGGTGGAGCACGACGCCAACGAGATCTGGTCTACCCAGATAGAGGTCGCCCAGCGGGCTATGGCGAACATCGGGGCGACCGCCGCCGACATTGCCGCCATCGGCATCACCAACCAGCGGGAGACCACCATCGTCTGGGACAGAAAAACCGGCGAGCCGGTGTGCCGCGCCATCGTCTGGCAGTGCCGCCGCACCAGTGCGTATTGCGACGAGCTGAAGGAAAAAGGACTGGTGGAGGAATTCCGGGGCAAGACCGGTCTGGTCATTGACGCCTATTTTTCCGGCACCAAGCTGCGCTGGATTCTGGAGAACGTGCCGGGCGTCCGGGCGCGGGCGGAGCGGGGCGAGCTGCTGTTCGGCACCGTGGAGACGTGGCTGATCTGGAAGCTCACCGGCGGCAAAGCCCATGTGACGGACTATTCCAACGCCTCTCGCACCATGCTGTTCAACATCAATACCCTGCGCTGGGACGATGAAATTCTGACGGAGTTGGACATCCCCAAGTGTATGCTTCCGGAGGTCAGGCCCAGCAGCTGCATTTACGGTGAGGCGTTGGCGCAGTATTTTGGCGCGCCCATCCCCATCGCGGGGGCGGCGGGAGACCAGCAGGCGGCGCTGTTCGGCCAGACCTGCTTCCGGCCCGGAGAGGCCAAAAACACCTACGGCACCGGCTGTTTCATGCTGATGAACACCGGGGATAAGCCTGTGTTCAGCGAAAACGGGCTGGTCACGACGATTGCATGGGGCTTGAACGGACAGGTCACTTACGCGCTGGAAGGCTCGATTTTCGTGGCGGGGGCGGCGATTCAGTGGCTGCGGGACGAAATGCGGCTCATTGATTCCTCCCCCGACTCGGAGTACATGGCGACCAAGGTGCCCGATACCAACGGCTGCTACGTCGTCCCGGCGTTCACCGGTCTGGGCGCACCCCATTGGGATCAGTACGCCCGGGGAATCATCGTGGGACTGACCCGGGGCGTCAACAAATATCACATCATCCGCGCGACCCTGGACAGCCTGTGCTACCAGACCAACGACGTTCTGCGAGCCATGGAGGCCGATTCCGGCATCCGTCTGGCGGCGCTGAAGGTGGACGGCGGCGCCTGCGCCAACAATTATCTCATGCAGACGCAGGCGGATATCATCAACGCGCCGGTGCAGCGCCCCCGCTGCGTGGAGACAACCGCCATGGGCGCGGCGTATCTGGCGGGGCTTGCGGTGGGGTACTGGGCAAGCAAGGAAGACGTGGTGAAAAACTGGGCGATTGACCGCACCTTCGCGCCGAACATCGGTGCGGAGGAGCGGGAAAAGCGCATTCACGGCTGGAACAAAGCACTCAGGTGCGCCTACGGCTGGGCGAAGGATTAGGGTATGGAACTGGAATCGATAACGGGAGCCGCCGTGGAGGAAAAGGCCGTCCCGCCCTTTTTCCGGGAGCTGATGCGCCGGGGCTGTCTGGACGCCGGGGAGATACGCGCCGCGTCCGACGGATTTTACGCGGCGGCAAAATCTCTTGCGGATATTCTCATGGGGCAGGGCATTACGACCTTTCCCAACGATCGGGACGAGCTGCGGGACTGTGACAAATTTTTCGACGACTGGTACTGCTACGCCGTCCCCCAAAAGGGCGGGTACGTCTACAGCCTGTTCAAGCTGAGAGAACAGGAGTTCGACGCCAAAAACGGCCTGATCGCGGACGGAGATACCCCCGGCGTGACCGTTTCCTTTATCGCTTTTGACACGGACGTGCTGGCGCAGTGCCTTTCGGAGCCGACCATGGCAAACCGGAAAAGGCTGAATCAGGAAATAAACCGGGTCGTGGCGGCGCGGGGGCAGAGACATGACAGGACGCTGAAAGCCTATTTTCTCAGCCCGAAGGCGGAGGGGTCGTACCTCATTGCGGAGCTGTACGTCCGGCATATTGCCTCCTTCGCGGGGGAGGGCTGCATTGACGTCCCCGAACACTACGCGGAAATTTACAGGAAAAGCGCAGCCGCCGGCTTCCATGGCTGGGCGGGGAGAATCCCCCGCTTCCTTGAGGAAAACAACAAGGCCGCAGGCCATACGGTCTGCGACCATGAGAAAATCTACATCAAAAACCCGGACAGCCTGTCCGTCTACGAAAAGCGGGCGATTCTGGCGACCCATGCGGCGAACGTCTCCATTCATTCCTTCGCCGCCGAGGTGCGCTTCCACGCGCGGTTTCTGACGTGGTATGCAAGGTTGCCCATCCCGTTTCTGAGAAAATCGGCTTATGACAGCGCCATCCGCGCCGACATGACCATCGACGACACGGAGTTCGACGCGCCTGCCCCCTTCTACCGCATGAACGGCAGATGGGTGAGGGCGCAGCGGAAATATCATAAGGAATATGAATGAAAAAGGCCATCCGCCCCGGTTTTGGGACGGATGGTCTTTTGCTTTGGAGGAAGGTGAAATTACTGCGCTGCGGGGACGGGGAGCTTTGTATCGCCGGGGAGAAGGACGTAATCTGCCTGGTCAAGATCAATAGGCTTCTCAAGGCATTGATTCAGAATGTCTACCCGGCTCCCGTCCTTCAGTACGACACAGGCTATGGTGCCGTTGAAGCCGAAGAAGTCCGCATAGGTCTTTTCTCCCGTGTCTGCCGTCAGGGAAATGCTCTGGCTGCGGAGCTTCACGGAGGTGACCGGGAACGCTTCCAGACAATCGGTTCCGTCCTGCCCCCAGCCGGTGCTGGCTTTCAGGGTGATGGGTTCGGACAGCAGCTCAATCTCCCGATAAAGTTTTTACCACACAAACGTCACATTTTGGGCAAAAATATTTTTTCGGAACAGGAAAAAGCCGCCCGGCGGGGCGGCTTTTTATACTATGGAACCTCTGAATAAATCGTCTTCGGCTGGCGGCGCTTACCAGGCGGAGGGCTTCAGATCGCCTACATAGACCACGTCCCGAATCTCGATAACGACGTCCGTGGGGTCGCCCGGGTTCGTCGTGACCGTGGTGATGCTGTCCGGCGCGTAGGCGGTGGCACGCCCTTTGTCCCGATTCGGGTCGTGATGATAACCCGCCGGCGGATTTTCGGTGGGGGTATGGCCGTTCTCGCCCTGCTCCACAAATTCCGTACCCTCCGGGGTCTTATCCTCGAAGCGGATGTTCTTGACGATGTCCTTTCCGTCGGGATCCGAGGAAAGGCGGATGGTGGGGAACATCTTGCCCGCTTCTTCGCTGTGCCCCGCCACGTTCATTGAGGTATCACTGTACGCAGCGTTCGTGGACTTCCCAGCGGCATCCAGTGCTTTGTAGGTCGTTCCGGGGGTGAGCGAAGTATGGTTTTCGTCCCTGATATCAAAGTTCAGCGCACTGCTGGGGTCTTCACTATCCAGCGTCAGATAATAGCTCACGCCGTTGTCAAGATCCTCCTGGCTGTAGGCAACGCCAATGAGGAAGGTCGAAACCGTGACCCGGCCAAGGGGAGGCTGCTCCTGATTGTCTCCCGGAGCGGCCGAGTCGACCGGATAGGACGTGGCGCCCACATAGTATACGTGAACCGTTGTTACCGAGGGGCGTGGGATGGTGGAATCCTCGTAGGGATCCAGATGGCTCGCGCCCTTTGCTTCAACCGCCACCTCACCGTCACCGGCTGCGGGAGCGGCGTCAGTGCTGTCCTTCGCCGCAAAGCCCGCAATGCGGATGATGAGCTTTCCTTCCCCGGCGTTTGCCAGCGTAAAGGAATCGTTCAGCGAGACCCCGACACCGGCGGTGCTGAGGAACTGGGCGAGGGCTTCCTCCTTGCCCGGGGCTTTCAGCTGTCCGTTTTCGATTTGCAGATCGGACACAGCAAGCCCCAGCGTCTGGAGCGCTTCGCCGTTTTCCCGCACCAGCTTGGCGGCGGCAAGGTCTTCCAGACGGACGTAGACACGGCCATTTTCCAGCTTGGGCGCGTAGGCGACGCCCTCAAGGGTAATGGCTTCTTCGGTCAGCTCGTGGGCGTCCACAGACGCGGGGTTCGGCAGGCCGTGGCCATAGCGAACCCATTCCACAGGCAATTCGTTTTCCTCCGCAAAGGCAGCCATCGGGAGGATGAGCAGCAGAAGACAGCACATCAGCAGTCTTCTCAAGTGGGTTTTCATGTGTTATCCTTCCTTTCCTTCCCCGTGGGGGATTGATGTAAGACCATTATACAGGAAGCGGCGGCGGAAAGCAAGAAGAAAATGGTATATATACCATTTCTTAAGAAATAAAGAATGTCTCCCCTGAAAAAGGGGAGACATTCGGGGATGGTTTTCTCAGCACTTGACCTGCTCGCCGACCCGGCAGTACACGAGATACCCCGCCGCAGCGGCGACGGACAGGGCGTAAACCACCGCGATCAGGACAAAAGGCAGCTTGACGTGGATGGCGTACAGGAATCCCGCCAGCAGGGAGCCGATGATGCTGCCGAGGGATTTGGTCGCGTTGTAGAAGCCCATGACCAGATTCTTTTGAGCGGGGTCTGCCCGCGTGGCTACCATGTCCTGCAAAACGGGGACGCTGACGGAATACCCGGCGTACAGCGCGATGCCGCAGGAGAGGAAAACGGAAATCTGCGGCGCGAAGACAGTCCCCAGCGAGGCCAGCGTGCAGACGGCCACCAGCACCACCGTGGATTTTCCGGTGTCGGCCTTGCGGATGATCCACAGGCACAGCGTCATGTTGAACAGGAAGGAGATGAAGCCCACCACGGCCTTGATGATGCCGTTATAGGCGGAGGTCAGCCCCAGCTGGTCTTTCAGGTAATAGTTGAACACCTGATCGAAGCAGGTATTTCCCAGATTGATGAGAATATTTACCAGAAACAGAAGGACAAAGGCGGTATTCATGAAATATTTGCCGTCCCGGAAGGAGTCGAAGGGGTTGCTTTTGGCGGCCAGCTCTTTGATGGACACCTTTTCGGTGCGTTCCGCGTCCGCCACACAGCACAGCCGGAACATGATGCCGCAGACGAACAAAGTAGCCGCTTGCAGCAGGAAGGTGGCGCGGATGGAAAATTCCCCAACCACGCCGCCGATCAGGTAGCCGAAGGCGCCGAACACCGAATGGAGGGTAGCGCTGTAGGTCAGGTATTTTGCCATATCCTCCGGCCTTGCCACGTTGACCACATAGGTCAGCATGCTGACGAACACGCCGCCGATGAACACGCCTGCCAGAAGCCGCACAAAGAGAATGCCCGCCTGCGTGGTGGAATAGGCGAACCCCAGCTGCGCCAGCGCGTAGCCGACGCAGCAGATGAGCAGGGACTGGCGGGAGGAAATGAACCGGTTGATATTGCCCCAGGAGGGGGACAGGGCGAAATTGGCGATCATCATGACCGCCAGCATCAGCCCGAACATATAGTCCGGCAGACCCAGCTCCTGAATGATGGTGGGCGTTACAGGGTGCGCGAAATTGGACGCAAGGTGGAACAGCGCCATGGCCACGAAAAACAGAAGAAAGCGGGTTTTATATTTCATAAATACGGCCCCAATCGGTCATTCCAGCGTGATGGTCATTTCATTGCGGTAGGTTTCGCCAGCGGGCAGGTGGATCATGTGTTCCTGCTTGGCAAAGTCCTCCACGAAGGCGCTGTGAGAGGGGAGACTCACCCACGGCTCAATGCAGACGTAGGGGGCATCGGTTTTGGGCGCGTGCCACAATCCGACGAAGGGCATGTCCGGGAAGGACACCGTGACGCTGCGGGAAGACTTGCCAGAGCGCAGGGTCAATTCGCGGCTGACATTGCCCAGCACTACCGCGTCCAGATCGAACAGCGCATGGGTCAGGGGGATCGTGCGGCCGTTTTTCAGAGGATAGGGAGATTTGGTGCCGGCAAGCCGGTAATTGGCGGGGTCCATATCCACCCGCACGGGCTGGCAAGGCTCGGCAAAGTCCAGCTCCCAGTCCTCGAAGGAACCCTCGCCGTTCAGGGGAACATTGAAGCCGGGGTGCCCGCCGATGCCGAAGTACATCTCCCGGGAATCCCGGTTTTCCACCAGACAGGTCTTGCGGATCTGATTTCCCCGGAGAGTGTAGCATACGTGGAAGGCAAAATGGAAGGGGTACATGGAAAGGGTCTTCTCGTTGCTTCTCAGGGTGAAGCGGATGGAAGAGTCGGTTTGTTCGGTCACGGCAAAGTCCGTGCCGATGCAGAAGCCGTGGATGGTCATGGGGTAGGTCTTCCCGTCCAGCAGGTACTGCCCGTCGGTCAGGCGGCCGACGTAGGGGAACAGGTTGGCGTCCCGCCGCGCCCAGTATCTGGCGTCGCCCTGCCAGAGGTATTCGGCGCCGTCCTTGACGATGCTGTGCAGAACGGCACCGCAGGCGTCGAGAGTTACGGTCAGGGTGTCGTTGTGAAGGGTATACAGGTTCATAAAATGTCCTCCTGAAAAGTGATGGGATTTGTGTAACCAGTATAGCGTGAAAGGCTGCACTTTGCAAGATTTTGTGAAAAGTATGAAAAAATGCGTAAGAAAGGTATATGTGGGTCGGCGGCATTTTTGATTATACTGTAGGCAGGAAACAAAATAACAGGAGG
>ERZ506917.548-NODE-548-length-14059-cov-4.375321_pt1 | contig 14059 bp, 15 predicted proteins | sample MGYA00512904_ERZ506917 | MGnify/ENA metagenome assembly ERZ506917 | reverse complement strand
CCCGCCCCACTGCCCGGCTTCGCCGGGCGTTCCGACGGCCCCCACAGGGGGCCGTCGTTTGGCGCGCTTTGGGCGCGCCTGCGGGGCGGGTGGAACCCGTTCCCTGCAAAAATTCTGCTCCCATTATACCGGTTTTCCCGCAAAAACACAAGCAAAGCTTGTAACCGGGCGCTGGATATGCTAAAATAGCGGAGTCCTTTTGGGATCGTCAGTCGAAAGATCCTGACGCTAAACAAAACTAATGCCGCATCTGACGGCATCCAAAGGAGAAATGAATATGCAAAATCGCACGCTGCGGCAGCTCACTGCCGCCGGAGTCATCGCGGCTGCCTACGCCGCCCTCTCGCTGGTACTGGCGTCCATCACCTTCGGCCCGGTCCAGTGCCGCATCTCGGAGGCCCTGACCCTGCTGCCGGTCATCAGCCCCGCCGCCATCTGGGGGGTCACCCTCGGCTGCGCCGTCACTAACGGCGTGGGGGCCGCCACCGGCGCCAATTTCCTCGGCCTTGTCGATCTCCTCGTGGGCACCGCCGCCACCCTGCTTGCCGCCGTCGCCACCCGTCTCCTGGGTAAAATCCGCTTCGGCGGTCTGCCGTGGCTCTCCGCCCTGCCCCCCATCCTCATCAATGCCGTTGCCATCGGCGCGGAATGGTGCTATGCTGCCACCGGGTCGATCAATGTGGCATTTTGGGCATTTGCCGGGCAGATCGCCCTGGGACAACTCCCTCCCTGCCTGCTGGGAGTTTGGCTTATTCACCTGCTGGAGCGCCGCGGTCTGCAAAATATCATCGAAGGGAAGTGACGCCGCATGGCACTTTTTGGCCGCAAAAAGGAGATAGTCCCCCTGCCGCCTATTGCCCAGTGGGAATACCGCTGCGGGGACGGCCACCATTGGGGGTTCCATTACCGCGTGGCCGAAGAGCAGGACCATGTACGGCTCACCTATTCCCGTACCATGCCGGAACACCTGGAGAGCATAGCGGCTCCGGCCGTGCTGTGGCAGCAGCTGAGCGAGCTGGGCGACCGATACCATATCACCGCCTGGGCCGGGTACAATGAGTGCCGCCTGCGCACCCCCCGTACCAAGCGCTGGCTACTGTATATCACCTTCGCCGATGGTACCAGCCTGCGGGCGGAGGGCTGCGGCGCCGCCCCAAAAGGACACGAACAGTGGGAAAACGACCTGCTGGCCCTCCTCAATTTCTGCATTGATGTATGATCGCATTTTTTGCCCCGCCGGGAGCCCCGCACTGGCCCCCAATAAACCAAAAGGCTCCCCCGCATGCCTGCGGAGGAGCCCCATTTTTTATTTTGCCAGTGCCAGCCGGTCTATCTTGGTGTCGCTCATAAAGGCGGAGGTACTATACAGCACCAGCACATCGGTAATGCCTTCCTGCTCCATCAGCTCACTCAGGGAGCCAAGATAATACCGCAGGTCCACCGCCACGATCTTTTCGTAATCCGCTGCGGCAAAGGGCAGCAGGGCATTGGCATAGCTGTCCTTCAGTACCAGCAGGCGGCGGCCATTTTCCGGTCCGCCGGTAATGGTCACCGTGGGCCAGTTCCCGCCAAAGAACACTTCGTACATATCCTTTTGCTGGAGTTTTTCTGTATCATAACAGCTGGCATGATCGGCGTTATCGTAGGTCACGGTCAAGGCGGCATCGCCTTTCCGGTGGTACAGCTCTACGGTATCGGTCGCCGCGTTTTTATCCAGCACCTTGCTGTACAGCGTCCCGCGGAAGCCCTCATACCGCTCTACGGTGTAATCCGCCGCTGCGGGAATCGAAAGCCCCATGGCCGCGCGGTAGCACTGGTAGCCCAGCAGAGCGCCTGCCGTTTTCCAGTGGTGGTCGGTGCGGTAATAAAGCTGCTCACTCTCTGCCGCCTTGGCAAAGTCCGTTCGCAGGTCCACCAGCTGGTCATCAAATACCAGCTTCATCTCGTCAAATACCGCATCCTCATCAAAGAGGGTGGCATAACGCGGCAGCTTATCCCGCAGGGTATAGCCGGGGGTCGGCACCGGCATAAAGGTCAGATTTTCTGCCGCCAGTCCTTTTTCCTCGCACCGGGTAAAGAAATCCTTCACCGTTTGCAGGTTCTTTTGCAGCCTTGCTTCGTCCACATCGGTTTGGGTCACCTTTTCGATGTAATACCCATCCTCACACAGGTACACCCCGCCGATATCCTTGTTGCGCAGCAGCATTTTCATTTTGCTGCGGGCGGCGGTCCAGCTATCCCGCTGCCAGAACTGATCGCTTAAATAATCCTCCACCTCATCGCCAAAATCTCCATTTACCATGGTATCTTCGGAAAGCTTTGGCAGCTCCTGCAGGTAGCGGTTCTCATTTTCGGAAAAGGCTTGATCCGGGGTGAGCCACCCCAGCAGCCCCAGCCCAAAGATCAGCGCGCCAAAAACGATGATAATGATAATATTCTGCTTTTTCATTTTAGGCACCTCCCCTCAGAACCGGAAATACAGAAATGGATTGTAGCTGTCGCCCACCAGGAAAGCGACGCACATCAGCAGCACCGCCGCGTAGAACAGGCACCGGAGCAGCGTCTGCGCCGCCTGGGGAAGCCGTGCCAGCAGGTCATTTGCCGCGTGGGCCGGCCAGCGGGTACAGGCCAGCGCCGCCACCAGCAGCAGGGAGATATTGGTAGTCAGCAGATACATCGTTTGGGCATCGGTGCCGCCGTGCGCCCCAAAGAGCGCCGCAAAATAGTTCCCGATGGCCCCAAAATCGGTCAGGGCAAAGATGACCCAGCCAAGGATAATCAGCAGCAGGGAATAGAGGCGCTGCACCACACCGGGGGCTTTTTGCAGCGGCTTTTGCAGCCACACCTTTTCGATGATGAGAATGACACCGTAGTAAAGCCCCCACAGCAGGAAGTTCCAGCTGGCGCCATGCCATAGGCCGGTCAGCCCCCACACGATGATGAGATTCAAAATCTGTCGGGGCAGGCCACACCGGTTGCCGCCCAGCGGGATATACACATACTCCCGGAACCAGGTTCCCAGCGAAATATGCCACCGCCGCCAGTATTCGGTAATGCTGCGGCTCAGATAAGGATAATTGAAGTTTTCCAGGAACTCAAAGCCCAGCATTTTTCCCAGCCCGATGGCCATATCGGAATAACCGGAAAAGTCAAAGTAAATCTGGAAGGTAAAGGCGATGGCTCCCAACCAGGCTGTCCCGGCGGAAAGACTTGTCCCCGGCAGCGCCGCTACGGTATCCCACAGGGCGCCCACCTGGTTCGCGATGAGCACCTTTTTCCCCAATCCTATGGTGAACCGTCCGATGCCAGCGGCAAACTGCGCCGTTGTTTCCCGGCGGTGAGAGAGCTGTTCCTCCACCGTTTTGTACTGCACGATGGGCCCCGCGATGAGCTGCGGGAACAGCGCGATATAGGTGCCAAAGGTGATGGGATTCTTCTGTGCCGCCACGGTGCCTCGGTATACATCAATGACATAGCTGAGCGCCTGGAAGGTGTAAAAGCTGATACCGATGGGCAGCGCCAGCTCCAGCAGCGCAATTTTGCTGCCGGCGATATTATTTACGGTGCCAATCAGCAGATCAGCGTACTTAAAGAGACCCAGCGCCCCGATATTTCCTGCAATGCAGAGGATGAGCAGCCCCTTGGCCAGGCGCTTTTTCTCCCGCTTCTGCAGGGCAGCCACCCCCAGTCCGCACAGGTAGTTGAACAGGATAGAGGCCGCCATCAGCCGGATATACACCGGTTCGCCCCAGGCATAGAACAGCAGGCTGGTCAGGAGCAGCCATAGGTTGCGCAGCGCCCGCGGGCACAGGTAATACACCCCCATCACAATGGGGAAAAACAGGAACAAGAAGGTAAGGCTGCTGAATACCATAGAAACTCCTTACAAGCGGGCAAGGGTCGCGGAGGATTAGTCTCTGCGACCCTTGGAATTTTGCGTCATAGCCGGGGGAAAAGCTTGCCCTCCCCAAAGGGATGGCAAGTTAGTTACCTTACAGTTTAGGCAAAGTACTGGTCAATGACCTTGTTTACATTGTCGGTATCACTGGTCACAGCCACCGCCACATAGTTGCCCATGCTGTGGATCTTGGCATTCTGCAGCAGCGCCACTTCATCCACATTGTACTTGGCGTCAATGCTGTCATCAATGTAGGTCTGAATGAGCTTCTTTACCGCAGCGGCAGCGTCCTTATCCTTGCAGGCAAAGACAGCGCAGCGCAGGTAGGCGGAATCATTTGCGGCCAGATAGGCCTCGGTGCCCTCAGGCAGCTCGCCGCCCAGCAGCACGCCGGCCATGCTGCTGTCCAGCTCGGTAGCGTTGTCGGTGTAGGTCACATCGTTCAGCAGCGTCTTAAACATCGCCGCAGCGTCTACGGTCTTATCGGTGGCCTTTTCCCCGCCGCAGGCGGCAAAGGAAAGGCACAGCACCGCGGCCAGCAGTACAGCAACAAATTTTTTCATGGGGATCTCCTCCTAATCGGTTTGGTGTCGTTATTTTGCCGGATGGGCTTATTCATACGGCAGTTCTTTCAGCATCCGGATGGTCCGGTATATTGTACCGCGGCTGGGGCGTTTCCAGTCGCAGTCGCTTTTCTTGGCTTTTTGGCGCAGGTGAGTTAGCATGTCTGCTTTCCATTTTGGACAAAGTACCGGCTCCCTCCCCGCGCCGCGGCGCTTTTAGCAGCGCTGCTTCGGTTTCCTGACTTTCGGTATGCATTTCGTGTCCTTTCAGTTCGCTGGCATAAAGTCGTAAACCGTCACGCCGTCCATTACTACATCGCCGGGGTGGTAGCCGGTCGGTACATCGTACTCGCCGTTGTAGTCCTCCGGCAGTACCACATGGCACAGCAGATAGTCCAACCATGTGCGGCAGTAGCTGGCGTTCAGATGCACGCCGTCCCAACTGGCGTCATCCAGCAGGTAGCCTTTTTCATCCACCAGCGTTTCGGGGATATCCAAATACCAGATCTGCTTTTCGGTGCAGACCTGCATCAGCGCTTCGTTGAATTCCTTTACATGCGCCAGCGAAAAGCCGCTTGCCGCCCCGCTCTGCTCCTTCAGCTCAGTCACCGGCAGTACCGCCTGCGCGTAAATATCAGCGTCCGGGTGGCTCTTTTGGATCAGATCGACCAGACGGCTGAAGTATTGCCCGAAGGTATCCGCCGAAAGTCCCATATCATTCATGCCAAAGATCAGGTAGAACCGCTTGCCCTCCACCTTCGGAATTAGGTTAGCTACCGTATCGGTGCCCAGTCCGGGCAGCGTCGCTTCCTTTTTGGTGTAATTGGTCAGCGAAAGCGATTTGACCGCCAGCGAGGTGCAGTTAGATAGGCTGTTGTATAAGATCAGCCCCTGCGAGCGGCTGTCGCCCAGGATCACCGCGTCATCAAACCATTTTTCACTTACCTGCTGGCTTTCCGGCACCACGGGTCCCGGATAAAAAACAACATCGTCACCGTCCGGATTCGGCGTTGGTGTAGTATCTCCGGTGCCGCTTGGGTCGGTGGTCGGATCTGTTACGGGACCGGGCGTCGGGTCGGGCGGGTTTATTTCCTTATTCAGCGCGGGGATGACCCAATGCACCACCGCAAATACCACTGCGGCCACCAGCAGGATTGCTGCGGCGATCACCATTATACGGCGGCGCCTTAGCACCCTCCGGCGGGAGTGATTATAGTGTTGCTGCATTTGTGCCACCTCGCTTCGTACATAACTATGCTTATTTTACCACATTTGCGGAATAAAACAACACCTCAGCAAAAGATTATCGGCTTCTTTCCCTTGTGGGAGGGCAGAAAAAGGGAAGTGCTCCCCGCCAGAAAAATTTCAAACGGGGAGCGCTTCTGCTGCGGTTTATTTTATGCTGCGGCGTAGAGGAAAGGCTCCACATCGGTGTGGTTCTTCCATTCGTTGGTCACACCCGCATCGCTCAGCAGCTGGATCACGGCGTCATTAAACTCTGCGGTCTTGGCGCTGTCCACGGCCTTCAGGTCAAAGTCCGCATCACCGGCATCCTCCAGGATCGCCGCGTCCTCATCGCCGTTCAGCAGGGCCAGCGCGGTCTTCATGGCCTGCTGCCACTGGAAGGAGAAGTAATCCTTCTGGGTCTCGTTCATCCCCTCCAGATAAGCCTTTACGGTCTCCTGGGCCTTGCCGCTCTCATCCATCGCCAGCTTCATCACAGCTACCGCCGCGTTGGCCTGCTGCAGGCTGGCGCCCGCGCTGCCGTAGCTCACTTCATCGATGGAGACCAGCAGCTTGGTCAGCTCATCCTCGGTCTCGGGGGTGTACATCCAGTCAGTCAGGCTGCCGCTGTAATCCACCTTGGTGGTGGGCGCGGGGTCGGGGGTCGGCTCAGGATCAGGGGTCGGGGCCGGTTCATTGTTGTTGCAGGCTACCATAGCCAGTGCCATCAGCGCGGCCATCAGTACTACCAAGAATTTTTTGTTTTTCATAATTTAAGCTTCTTCCTTTCTTTTTTGTTTGCCCTTTCTGCAAAAGGTCGCTTGTTTTTCCCGGAGCGTTTCTCCTTCGCTCCGTTGCCATTGTAGTATATTCCGCGGCGCAAATCCTCACGCGTTTGCAAATAAATTTCCCTTATTTTATGAACACGCATACAGTTTCCGCCCGTTTTGTCTTTCCTCAGTAGTCTTTCCCACAAGTTTCATTTTTCCCCAAGAATTTGTACATATTCACCAAACAGAACCCCATTCCGCCGTTCAAATCGTATAAAATCAAGCCATTGACAAGCGCGAACTGTGACGGTATAATAAAACTAGAACCTCGGTATTACCGGGGAAAAAAACAAAATACAGTTTGCTCGATATAAATCAAATGATATGGTTTTGAAGTCTCTACCCGGCCGCCGTAAATGGCCGGACTATCGATGCAGAATACAGGCGGCGGTGCCTTTTGTTCCGCTGTCGTGCTTTGCATTGCGGGAGATCATCAAAATCTCCCGCAATTTTTGTTTTTTAGGAGGAATCGCTCATGCAGCTTTTAGAGGACCACATCCGCCGTGAGGGCAAAGTAGCCCCCGGCAATGTTCTGCGCGTCGATGGCTTTCTCAATCATCAGATCGATGTAGTGCTGCTCACCAAACTGGCGGAGGAATTCCACACCCGCTTTTCCGGGGAAAAGGTGGATAAAATCCTCACCATTGAAGCCTCCGGCATCGCCATCGGCTGCCTTGTCGCGCAGCAGTTCGGCGTTCCGCTGGTCTTTGCCAAAAAATCCCGCTCTTCCAATCTGCCCGCTGATGTTTACGCCACCGCGGTGCATTCCTATACCCACGGCAATGTCAATCAGGTCGTGGTATCCCGGGAGTATCTGCACAGCGGTGAGCGTGTCCTCCTCATTGATGACTTTTTAGCGCATGGGGAAGCATTGGCGGGCCTTGTTTCTTTGGTACAGCAGGCGGGCGGCACCGTTGTCGGTGCCGGCATCGTCATCGAAAAGGCCTTCCAGGATGGCGGCGACCGCATTCGACGGCAGGGCATCCGGGTGGAAAGCCTGGCCCGTATCGCTGCGATGAGCGTGGAAGAGGGCGTCACCTTTACCGATTAAATTTTGTGTTCGACCGCCTATGGGCGGAACAAATAAAAGAAGTCATGAATGACAAAGGAGATCACACATGAAAAAGATTCTGGCATTTCTTCTTGCTGCAATGATGGTTCTGGCCTTCGCCGCCTGCGGCGAGGATAACGGCGGCACCCCCACCCCTACCCCCGATGTAAAGGGTATGTCTGCCGATGTCCTGCCCCGCAACGCTATGACCCCCTCCGTCGAGATCCCCGCTGATTTCAAGATCGGCATGATCTGCCTGCACGATGAGAACTCCACCTACGATAATAACTTCATCCAGGCCCTGCGCCAGGTGCAGAAGGACCTCGGCCTCTCCGATGATCAGGTCGTCATCGTCACCAATATCGGCGAGGACAGCTCCTGCTACGATGCCGCCGTTGACCTGGCCAAGAACAAGGGCTGCAAGGTCATTTTCGCCGACTCCTTCGGTCATGAGTCCTTCATGAAGCAGGCTGCCAAGGAATATCCGGACGTGCAGTTCTGCCATGCGACCGGCACTTCCGCGAAGCTCGCCGGCATCGCGAACTTCCACAATGCGTTTGCTTCCATCTATGAGGGTCGCTACCTCGCCGGCGTTGCCGCAGGTATGAAGCTCAACGAAATGATCAAAGAAGGCAAGATCACGGCGGAAAAAGCGATCATCGGCTATGTCGGTGCTTTCACCTATGCCGAAGTGGTTTCCGGCATGACCTCTTTCTACCTTGGTGCGCGCTCCGTTTGCGAATCCGCGACCATGAAGGTGCGCTACACCGGTTCCTGGTATGACCAGGCAAAAGAGCAGGAAGCTGCGAACTCTCTGATCACCCAGGACGGCTGCGTGCTCATCAGCCAGCATGCCGACTCCCTCGGCGCTCCGACCGCCTGCGAGCTGGCGAAGGTGCCGAACGTCTCCTATAACGGCAGCACCTATTCCGCCGGCAAGAACACGTTCATCGTGTCCTCTGCCATCAACTGGGCGCCCTATTTCCGTTACATCATCGAGCAGGTCGCGAAGGGTGAAGCCATCGACGCCGACTGGTGCGGTGACATCGCTTCGAACTCCGTCGTGCTGACCGGCATCAACCAGGATGTCGCTGCGGAAGGCACCATCGAGAAGATCAACGAAGTCATCAAGTCGCTGGAAAACGGCTCGCTGCATGTGTTCGACACCTCGAAGTTCACCGTTGAGAGCAAGAACCTCACCGAGTACAAGGCGGATGTCGACGGCGACTTCAAGCCGGACACCAACGTTATCCACGACGGCTACTTCGACGAGTCCAACGCCGAAAAATTCCGCTCCGCTCCGTATTTTGACATCATCATCGACGGTGTCACCAACCTGAACACCAACTACGGCAACTGATCCCTGCGGGTTGCGGTTTAGGCACTTTTCGACTGTTTGAAAAACCGGCGCAAGGGGAGTATACCGCTCCCCTTGCGCTTTTTTTCGGGAGGCTTTCTGTGAACGCTCTGGAACTTAGAAACGTTAGTAAACGGTTTGGCAGTATTCTTGCCAACAGCCATGTCGATCTCACGGTGAAAAAGGGCGAGATCCTTGCCATCCTCGGTGAGAACGGCAGCGGCAAGACCACGCTGATGAACATGATCTCCGGCATCTATCACCCCGACGAGGGCGAGATCTTCGTGAACGGGGAGCCGGCGACCATCAGCTCGCCGCGCGATGCCTTCGGCTATAAGATCGGCATGATCCATCAGCATTTCAAGCTGGTGGATGTCTTTACCGCCACGGAAAACATCATCCTGGGCATGCCCGGCAAGCTGAACCTGGCCGAGGCCCGGAAGAAGGTCCGGGAAATCTGCGACCGGTACGGCTTCGACATTGACCCGGATCAGAAGATCTATGACATGTCCGTGTCCCAGAAGCAGACGGTGGAGATCGTGAAGGTCCTGTACCGCGGGGCCAACATCCTGATCCTGGACGAGCCCACCGCCGTGCTGACCCCCCAGGAGACCGACAAGCTGTTTGCCGTGATGCGCAACATGAAAAACGACGGCAAGTCCCTGATCATCATCACCCACAAGCTTCACGAGGTGCTGGACGTGTCCGACCGGGTGGCCGTGCTGCGCAAGGGTGAGTATATCGGCTGCGTGCAGACCAAGGACGCCGACCAGCAGTCCCTGACGGACATGATGGTGGGCCACTCCGTAACCCTGAACATTGACCGGCCCACCCCCGTCAACGTGAAGCCCCGCCTGGACATCAAGGGCCTGACGGTCTTTGACGAGATGGGCGTCATGCGTCTGGACGACGTTACCTTCACCGTCAACGCCGGCGAGGTGCTGGGCATTGCCGGTATTGCCGGCTCCGGCCAGCGGGAGCTGCTGGAATCCATCGCCGGCCTGTACCCGGTGGCCTCCGGCTCCGTTACCTATTATAATCCCGACAACGACCAGCCCAAGGAGCTGGTGGGCCTGAGCCCCATGGCCATCCGCAAGAGCGGCATCGCCATGTCCTTCGTGCCGGAGGACCGTCTGGGCATGGGCCTGGTGGGCTCCATGGGCATGACCGGCAACATGATGCTGCGCTCCTGGCGAAAGGGCAGCAGCATCTTCCTGGACCGCAAGGACCCCGAGGCCCTGGCCAACCGCATCTGGCAGGAGCTGGAGGTGGTGACCCCCAGCACCAGCTTCCCCGTGCGCCGCATGTCCGGCGGCAACGTGCAGAAGGTCCTGGTGGGCCGCGAGATCGCCCAGCAGCCTGCCGTGCTGATGACGGCCTACGCCGTCCGCGGTCTGGACATCAACACCTCCTATACCATCTATAACCTGCTGACCGAGCAGAAGATGCGGGGCGTGGCCGTGGTGTATGTGGGCGAGGACCTGGACGTGCTGCTGGAGCTGTGCGACCGGATCGTCGTTCTGTGCGGCGGCCAGGTCTCCGGCGTGGTGGACGCCCGCACCACCGACAAGCGCCAGATAGGCGCACTGATGACGCTGGTGAACAAAGGAGGCAAAGCGGATGAATAAGATACATATCGCCAAGCGCGACACCCTGCCGCTGTATATCAACATCGCGATCCGCGGCGGAGCCATCATCCTGGCGCTGCTGGTGTGCGCCCTGGTCACCACCGTTCTCACCGGCGAGAACCCCCTGAGCATTTACGGCACCATTCTCAAGGGCGCCTTCGGCACCGCCCGCAAAAGCTGGACCACCTGGGAAAATGTGGCCATTCTGCTGGGTATCTCCCTGGCGGTGACCCCCGCGTTCAAAATGCGCTTCTGGAACATCGGCGCAGAGGGCCAGGTGCTCATCGGCTGTCTGGCCTCCGCCACCTGCATGATTACCCTGGGCGACAAGATCCCCAACGGGCTGCTGCTGGTGATCATGTTCGTGGCCTCCCTGGGCATGGGCGCCCTGTGGGGCTTCCTGCCCGGCCTCTTCAAGGCCAGGTGGAACACCAACGAGACCCTGTTCACCCTGATGATGAACTATATCGCCACCCAGCTGGTGGCCTACTTCATCATCATCTGGGAGGTCCCCAAGGGCGCCGGTAAGATCGGCATCATCAACCAGGACTCCCAGGCCGGCTGGCTGCCCACCATCGGCAACCAGAAGTATCTGCTGGCCATTCTGGTGGTAGCCGTGATGACGGGTCTGATGTACATTTATCTGAACTACAGCAAGCAGGGCTATGAGATCGCCGTGGTGGGCGAGAGCCGCCGCACCGCCAGCTATGCCGGTATCAAGGTGGACCGGGTCATTATCCGGACCATGGCCCTGTCCGGCGCACTGTGCGGCCTCATCGGTCTGCTGCTGACCTCCAGTCACTCCCATTGCATGAAAGAAAAGAACAACTGGTTCTGATTTGTTTCCTGTTGTTTTAAAAACCATATTTCCACCTTCTGTCCATTTTTTATCCGTCTCTTTTTCTACTCTTCCATTCTGCAACAGCATTTCTCACCCGCTGATCGATATCCAGACGCGTACTACGGCATTCTTTCGGATGTTTTCTTGCTGCCTGAAATGCCAGTTTCATGAAAACTCCAGAACCAACTGGCAACATCGTCTTTAACATACTCTCTGGAAAAACGAAATGGGTTCCATGCTCATAAATAACATACTCCAATCTGCATGTGTGTGGATGTTCTTTCATACGCTGCTTCATACGGCGGATATATTTTGCTGTATCCCATAACACATCATCTTCAGCACCAATCAGCAATAATATTCCATTGATTTTTTCAATCTTGATCATCTCGTCTTCTGTGATTGTGTGAGCCTTTTCCGAATCATCAAACAGTTTTCTCGAATTAATCATATCACCTGTTCGCTTTGTTTCTTTCTCAATCACATGCCAGTAATCCGGATGTTTGTAACAAAATGGCATATACGGAAGCGGTTCTCCTTTGTAAGAAAAAAGAGATTCTCCCTCAATCGGCCATTCTTTACATCCATCTTTTTTGCCCTGCATAAATCCCTGCCAGATAAAGTCACTCGGTGTCAGACCAATCGTCAATGTAATATCTTCAAAATAAGAAGCTGCAGTTAAAGCAAGTGTTCCTGTAGTAGATGCCCCGACAATTCCTATCTTCTGATTACCATGTGCTTTTAACCAATCAATTGCTTTTTCTATACGCTCCAGCGGATAATTATGATGTCCATAATCCTTTTTTCCAGGTGACATTGTCATCACATTCACACCGAGTTTATGTAACCATTTCACAGATGTACGCGCTAGATAATCCTCTGAATCATCTCCGATCATGGCAATCATTGCACAGTCTGAATCTGATTCATATTTCCAGTATGCAGCATAAAATCCATCTGTTCCCACATCAAAATGTCTTTTCTTCATCTGTATCATCTCCTGCTCGTATAATATCATCCATGTTTTTCCATAACTATTATTTTGTTCGAGATATTTCGAACAGTTGGAATTTTACCTATCACATGATAAATCGGCATAAGTTCTTTCATCCCTTCGACCAGACTGACTTCCTGCTGAACAGAAAATTCCGATATGATTCTTTGCAGCTCTTTTCCATTCTTAACTCCCCATGTGAATTTTGCATTGCTTCCCTCTATGGATTTTTCTTTCACATGTTTTACAACAAAAGGTGACATGGTTTCGACCATTACGGTTACTTCCTGAAATGATTTTTCAATAATAGAAAACATTTTTTTGATGTCCTTCTCATACAAATACATAGTAAGTCCTTCAATTACTACCAGAACATTTTCTCCATGATACTCTATATCGTCCACATAGGAATCATCCATTGCAGACTTTGTAATCTGATACACCGGACCTGTTTCTGTAAGAAACTGTTTCCTTATCTTCATTGCTTCCGGCAGATCCACATTGTACCAACGCAGATATTTTCCTTCCATTCGATAACATCTGGTATCCAGTCCACATGCAATATTTATAACAATTGTATTTGCATTTTTCTCCAAATATTGCTCAACCATCCGGTCTAATACAATTGTTCTTGCAATCACGCCATAGTTCATGGCTTTATCTTTATCCGCTTTAGAAAAGTCATAGTCCAGCTTTTCCACAAGTTCTACGGCAATCTCATCCTTAATCTTTGCATTTTGTTTTTTTGTTTCTTTTGCTCTTGCATACAGGGTCTGTACCATTGTTTCCGGCACACCTGTCACATTCACTTTTTCTTTCATTGTCTGTCGCCTTCCACTGCTTTTTTCACTTCTTCCACCCACTCTGCACTATGACAGCAAAACAGTTCTTCATGCTGCATGTTATGTCTCCGAATATCCGGATTTTTAAAATAAGTACAATATCTCTTTTCATATTTTCTGCCCATCTTTGTTGCGTAAAACACGTGTATCGTAGTTCCCGGCACATCAATTCCATGCTGGACTTTCGTAACCAGATCAGAATAAAACTGATTATAAACACTCTGTTTCGTAATCCATGGATTTCCTCCCTGCTCAATGCCGAACATATTTAAAAATCCATCAATCATTTCTTTCTTTGATTTATCTGCTTCATTTATTTTCTTTTGCATAAATTTAGGCAATTTACCAGTATGCACCATTTTATACATAATCGGCACAACTACAGATGACTGAATTTTCGCCATAAACTGACCAGCTTCATCCATATCACTGCTCCCAATGATGCCATGCTCTATATGAATTCTTTTTCGCTGAATCAAAAGGGATACAAAACTTCCTCCAAGGGAACACCCATACGCTGCTTTAATTCTTCCATCATACTTTTTCTTGATTTCCTGCTCAATCTTTTCGCATTCATCTTCCATTGAATAAAATTCTGTTTTCTCATTTGGATCAAATCCATCATAAGAAACTGCTACCGTATAAAAATAAGAATGTAACCCATCCAGTATATGGTTAAAGCTGCTATACAGGCAACAGGTACCCGGAAATAAAAAAATCACTGGTTTACGATTGTCCCCACTTTCATAAAATTTCATAGCTGGTCTCCTTTAGGCTTTTCTCACAACACAATGCATTCGCATACCTTTACGAATTTCAAATTTTTCTACT
>ERZ506917.541-NODE-541-length-14164-cov-4.572471_pt1 | contig 14164 bp, 7 predicted proteins | sample MGYA00512904_ERZ506917 | MGnify/ENA metagenome assembly ERZ506917 | reverse complement strand
TCACTTCTGCTGGCCATCGCCTGATGTCTTCAATCCTTACAGTCTGCTCAATTGCTTTGCTGATGGCAAGCTGAAGGCTTATTGGTTTGGATCCGGTACACCTACTTATCTGATTGAAAAAATGAGGGAGTTTCATGTGTTGCCATCGCAGTTGGGGCGAGTGAGGGCTAAGGCTTCCTCCTTTGACGCTGCAACGGAAAGAATGACTTCGCTCACTCCTCTGCTGTATCAGAGTGGCTATCTCACCATCAAGGACTACGAAAAGAAGATAGATGTTTATACGCTCGACTTTCCTAACAAGGAGATTGAGGTGGGACTGTTCGACAGTTTGTTGCCGGGCTACCTTGGATCGGGAATAGATACGGGTAGGGTTGTGATTGCTGACATTTCTTCCTATATTAATAGTGGTAAAATGGATGAAGCCCTGCAAATGCTGGCTGATTTTCTGGAAACCATTCCATATTGCGACAACACCAATTACGAGGGACATTACCAGCAGATGTTTTATATCATCTTTGCCTTGCTTACTGACTACAATATTATTGTGGAGCAGCACACGGCTAAAGGGAGAATCGACATCACGATGGAGACTGCCGACACCATCTATGTGATGGAACTGAAATTCAATAAGAGTGCGCAAGGGGCATCAGACCAAATCAATGACAAGCATTATGCCCAAGCCTTTGCCTTGAAGAATAAGGAAATTGTAAAGGTGGGCTTGAACTTCTCTGTCAAAGACGAGGTGAATACTCTGGAATGGCTGATTTCCTGACACTGAGGGGGGGGGTAGCCGATGGATTACGATTGACTTTCACAAATTCTTAAAATAAACATCCTATGACATACGAAGATTTCAAGCAATTGGCTGAGCATCCACAGCATCGGGATGTTCCTGCCATCTTCAAGCTCGAAGTTTTAGAAACGGAAGAGCTGGAGGAGAAAAAGCGTTCACATTATCCGAAATACAAGGTGAACACCTATTGTCCGCAAGCCTTCACCACAACTTTGGAGGAGGCAGAGAGTCTGATGCACCAGGATGTCCAGTACCGCAAAAAGATGAAGGAGGAAGACGACTATCCGCTGGATACCTTCTGCTATTATATCTCGGAGATTCCGCTGGGACTGTTGCACTACGACCGCGAATGTCTTTCTGAAAGAGTGTATGACGGTGAGGGAAAACTGATTGACCGGTCTTACTGCTGTTCGCGTTTCAGCATTTACTATCCCGGAGTCTGCGATTTGCCTGCATACGACCGTCATCCTGACGAGACATTCCGAGGCAGAAGCGCTGAACAGATCAGATTCCAGAAAGGTGACATCGTGGAAGTATATCGTGGCGATGAGGTGAAACTTGCCATCGTTGTCGGTACTCCGCTTACCACCGAATGGATCTGGGAGAGAAACCAGGCTGCCAAGGATAAAAGGGGATTGGATGAACTGCCATATGATGAGACGGATGACAGCTATACCGTGATAGATGGTCCCGGCTACGAATACCACGACCACGTTCCGTCGCTGTATGTCTTCGCCCCTCACTATCATGTGCCGCTCTATCTTCAGAGACGATTCAAGGGGTATTTGGAAAAGGCTGAGAAAAAGCAGAAAGAAGAGGAGGAGAAAGACAGGATCTTCCGCCAGGCTCACGATTGCTGCTTCAGCAACAAGGAACAGATAGAAAAATCTGAAAAGTGCGGCTGTTTCTTCTGCGGCGAAATCTTCTCGCCATCCGAAATCACGGATTACCTCCCTGATGAGCCGCCTACAGCCGAATGCCCCTTCTGCCATACCGACTCCGTAATAGGTGATGCCTTCAGCTTCCCCATCACCAAGGATTTCTTGAAGAAAATGAAGAAGAGATGGTTCTAGGCGATTTTTCAATGTTTTCATCTATCTTCCTCCCTATCTCATAGGGGCAGTATCAGTTCCCAAAAAGGACATAAAAAAAATGCGATAGCACCGCCCTAACTACCTGTTTATACAGTTAGAGGGGGTGCTATTAATAAAAAAAGAAGCAGGATGGAAGACTGGTCCACCCTACTATTTTTATTAGAATACCTTTACGATGCGGTCGATATCAACCGAAAGCCCTACTGAGAAGGTGCGGCCGGTGGTCATCGCAGAACTCCAATAATAGTTCTTTGGCGTATAACCGAAAAGATTATCTACCGTAAAATTCAGATTGACGGCATCCAGGAATCGCTGTTGAAGCGTGAACTTCCACAACTGATAACTGCTGTCATGCTTCTTGATGTTCGTATCAGGAGAAGACAGGTATCTGCCTGACAGAGCGGCATTGATGCGATAGAACGAACAGAGCTGGCGATCGTAGTCGAGACGCCAGGTGGCGGTATGAGGACGAGGCTGTGAGAACTGGGAATCTACACTTCTGCCACCCACATGGAGATAGCTGTAGTCGAGTTTCACACCTAGTCCCATATCCGAACGGTACTGAGCACTGAAGTCGATGCCGCTCACCTCTACTCCATCCTCGTTGCAATAACGGGAAGCCACATCCGGCTGACCGGTTCCCGGGGTATAATCGGCATAATCCTCGGTAGTGATGCGCTTATCATACTTATTATAATAGCCCATCAGGGTAAGACTATACTGACCGGTCAAGAAACCTGCATTCTTCACCCTGCCGGTATGCTCCAGCGCCAGGTTGTAGTTGTTGCTCTTCTCCGGCTTCAAATCCGGATTGCCATAAATCATCTGCATGCCCGCCATATCAAAGTTCATATACATCTCCTTGAGCGTTGGGGCACGGAATCCGCCGGCATAGTTGGCACGGATGGAGAAACCCTTCCACTTGGTCATCAGAGCCAGACGACCGGTGGTGGCATGCTGGCTGGATGCAGAGAAGTAATCATGACGAAGACTTGCCACGATGTTCAACCACTGCAAAGGATTGTAATCGAACTGGGCGAAGGCATCGTATGAATTCTGAGTCTTGGAACCATTGTTGGCAAACTGATAGGTGGTGAGATAATCGTTCAGGAAATCTGCACCTACCGTCAATGTATTCTTGCCGAAGATATGGGAATAGAGGGCACGGACGGTGTTCTGACGGTTGGTATAATCGTGGTCGTGAGTACGCTCATCATTCACATATCGAGCCTTGTCATACTGGTCGAAGCCGTAAGAAATCTCCAGATTATCATTCTCCGAGAGATTCATCACGGTCTTCAGTCCGGCAGAATAATCCTTATAGTGGTCATCGTAGTTGCTGCGATTACTGATACGATTGAAATAGCCGCCACGACCAATCAGCTTCACCTTGTTAGAGAGCTTGTAGGTAAGTCGCTCTTTCACATTGAAGGTCTCGCCACCATAAATATGTAGGATGTTGGATTCTGTTTCGAAGGGACTGGTAAGCTGCACCTCATCCGATGTAGTGCGCTGGATGCTGGTCTGCGAATTCCACTTTCCGGCATTGAAGCTGTAGCTTCCGCCGTGACGCCACTCCTTGTTGAAATCGTTGTAGCGGGTGTTGACATTGGCAGTCCAAGGTTCGCTGTTTTCACGGGAGATGATATTGATGACTCCGGCTACGGCATTGGCACCATAAAGCGCCGAAGCTGCACCCTTTACTATCTCGATACGTCCTACATTATCCAAGTTCAGACGACTATAATCTACATTATCCATGGTTTCACCAGCCAATCGCTCACCATCTACGAGGAAGAGCACGGCGTTTCCACCGAAACCATTCATGTTGAGAGAAGTCTCCTGATTCATGGCATAGCCGAATTCCAGACCCGGCATCTGCTCGGTGAGGAGGTCCTGGATATTGGTAGCATCAGCTATCTTGATATCATTGGCGGTAATCAGACGGGTTACCACAGGAGCATCCTTCAAAGCCTTCGGAGTTCGGGTTGCGGTAACCACCACCTGATCGAGGGCTGTAGCATCCGGCTGAAGACGAAGAACATGCTGATCGCCCTTCTTGTCATCAGTCTTCAGGATAAAGGTCTGAGTCTGGAAACCCACATAGCTCACCTTTACCTTCACCGCCCCTACCCTGCTGTAAGGAATGCGGAAATATCCATCTTCATCAGTGGTTACTCCTCCCTTGGCATTCACCATTTGGACGGTGGCACCCACCAGAGGTGCGCCCGAATCATCGAGCACTCTACCCACGATATCTCCCTGGGTTTCAGCTTTCAGATTCAGGCACAATCCGCAAAGGATTAGGAATAGTGCGAATATCTTTTGTTTCATCGAATTATATCAAAGCTTATCCTGAAACAATCTTCTTATTTTGTACAAACAAACTTACCAATCATCGGCATAGGCATCTTGCCATACTGTATTGAGTAGCTGACAGTCAGAGTCTTGTCCTTCAAAGTACCCTGCAAGGTTACAGTGTAGTTCTTCTCTGCACCATTCACGGTAACAGTACCGGCATAATTTTCCTGAGCGAATGCATAAGCACCATTAGAACCAGTTACCTTTACTGCAGGAACCTCCAGAGCAGGAAGAGCCATCATGCCCTCGCCGCAAGCTGGCAAAGTAACCTTGACTGTAGCATCATCAACAGCCTCAATCTTCATAGTAACATTATCGTATGTAGAAGCCTGACCCATTACGGTCATATCCAGGGTGCTGGTGTATGAACCGGCAATCTCCTTGGCAGCTGCCACAGTATCATTATCATCATCGCTGCTGCAAGAGCTGAATGCTACACACATAGAAACCAAAGCCAACATCATGGCCATCATTGTCTTAAACTTTTTCATTTTTCTTTATTTTTCTTTTAGTTACAATAATATTTTCTGTTCAAGGGGATTTGCAATCCCCGTTTCCCTGTTTAAGGGGATTTGCAATCCCCGTTTATTTATCTTCCGGAACATAGATGATTTCACCATTCTCCAGCTGGTAAGCGATGCCCACCTTCTTTCCCTTGTTGCCAGATTTCCTGCTCTGGTCTTCAGAAGGAGTATAGCGATTGATCTTCTGTCCATCCTTGGTAATGATTTCCATATTCTCCTTGCCAGGGTTCTTCACCATCGTGAAGTTATCCTTGCTGAACATTTCCGTCATATTATAGCGCGAAACGAGGGCTACCATCAGGGCGAGGGCAAATACCATCGCCACATCGAAGAGGTTGCTCACTACGCTCATCGGATCATCATCCTCGCCATCATGCGAGAGACGACTTCTACGTCTTTGTCTCATATTCTTTTCAAGATGTTAAGGAGTTACTTTTTCTCATCAATCAGGTCTGCCATAAACTCGAGGTTGCTCATATCCTCGGTGTACCAGCGGTTCTTGGTCTGCTTGGTCACAAAACCGATGGCTGCAGAGAACAATCCCACAACGGTGGTAGCGAAAGCCACCTGCATATTGTAAGCCATCGAAGCAATATCACCGGTAGAAAGACCAACCAGGGCTGGACCCATCGGAATCAAGGTACCCATCAAACCGAGCATCGGACCCATCTTCAGGAGTGTAGAAGGAAGAGAAAGATCCTTCTCAACAAACTGGGCATACTGGTCGAGGATGCGGTTCACCTGCGCCTTGCTCTGATGGTTGTCCACGAGTTTCTTCATATAGGAAACGATGACAGCCTGCTTGTTCTTTGGCAAGCGATCGCCCAGGGTATCGATATTATCGAGCGTCAGGGTGTTCATCTGTTCACGAATCTCCGCACCCGACTTGCGCTTTACAAGATACTGTCCGAAGAAACCTCCAAGGAGCAGCAAGGCTCTGAGGAAGAAGAAAATCAACAAAATAATCACAGGAACCAGCATGCCTGTGGAAATCCAAAACAATACGTCTGATATGTAATTCATTATACTCTATATTTTTTAATTTGATAATTGTAAACTGCCCATCCGATTGCCATTCCCACGATGACGATGGCGATGACGCCAAGAAGCGAGAGGGCATTGAAACTGTTGAATCCTGCCACGGCTGTCCTGCCATTCACCGTACCAATGATGCCCATCAATCCGAGCAGCACCTCTACCAGGAAAAACAGTTCCAAGCGGATTGGTCGCTCCGGCAAGAGCCATCTCAAACCGTAAGTAAATACCGGAGTCAAGACCAGCAGTACTACGGCAAGCACCCATGCCACTACCTGGAACGATACGCCGGGAAGCAGGAAGATGGTCATCACCAGAACACTGAACAGCACTGGAAAGACCAGCAAACCCGGGAAGTACTTCAGGAAGATGAAGAACATCCATTTGCGGCGGCCCACATGTTCCGAAGTCTTCAAATCTACGTGGTGCACACAGAAAAGCATCGTGAGTGCCACGTCGATACTCAGCAGCACCGCCATATCGAGCATCAGCTTCTGGTCGGCTATCCAGGCCGCAATCTGCGTCTTCGACTGCTCAATGGCGAATGGCCAGGTCATTCCCACGAAGAAGGCTACGAGCACCGAGATGATCATAATCTCCTTCACTCCGTGGAAGGTCTGCTTCAGTACAAAACTGAAGCAAACCAATATCATCATTACTAAAACTAATGTCTCCACTATGTATAAATGTTTAGTTTTAGGGGGATATGTTATCCCCCTTTACTATTCTACCATATTCTTTCTTCTTCGGCGAATGAGGATAGCCAACATCACGAAAGCAACGATGACGATGACACCTACAACGATGCCGCTCACCACAGTGGTGGTCTTCTGAGCATCCTCATTCAGCGTCTCCTTCTTCATCACCATACCCTTGTCGCTGCTGTTCTTCGCAGCCTCAGCATCGCGGATCTGCTCTACATTCTGCTGATATTCCTTGGCAGAAGCAGCATCGGTCTTGCTGGCGATATAGTTGCGCAGCTTGGCATTGTCGCAGACGAAACCGGAGCATGAAGGCTTATACTTGTTCACGGTCTCGGTATGAAGCTTGGCGATGTCCTTGAGCTGCTGAGGAGTAGCCTTCCACATTCCCTTGCGGGCACTCTCCATCATCACGGCGGTCATCTCCATCAGCGCTGCCGGATTCTGCTTGTCGAAGAACTCCTTGGTTCCGAGATGGTACTTGTCCTTGACATATACATTATATATCTCGTCCCACATCTCCTTGTCGATAGCCTTTGGCTTCATCACATTCCAACCGTAGGTATTGGTTACGATTTCAGCGAATGTGCTGGCACTGCTGGCTCCACCCTTCATCTTCTCCTTGATATAGGCTGGATTGAAGATGGTGGTTCTGCCCTCGATGCCGATAGCCTCCTTCACCTCCTGCATTCTCATATTGCTATGGTTGCGATAGTCGGCGAGATAAGCATCCGGATCCTTACCGGTTACGTTGCGAACTGCGAGGTTCATACCTCCCATAAACTCATATACGTGGTCGAGACTCAAGGCACCCCAGGTGTTGCTCTGTCGTGGCTGAACTACCACATCGGTACGGGTCAGCGCTGCCTCGAAAGCAGCCTTGCGAACGGTCTCCCAGTTCTTCTCATCACCGTAGTAGGCACCCATATTGTTCATATAGACCTCGGCAATCTGACTCTCCTTATCCCAGCGGTCGCCTGCGGTTACCATCTCCTGGATACCGGTACCATAGTTGCCGTTTACGCCACCAAACACTCGATACATACTAACCTCGCGGGCTTCCTTTGGCGACATACCCTTCTCTACGAGCACTCGTTCCGATTCGGTAACACCGGCTTTCACCAGGTTGTCATACTTATCACCCTTGGCATTTGCCGCCATCTCTATCGCCTTGTTGATGAGGAAGAGACGGGATGCTGCCAGGTCGCGGAGCTGACCGGAAGTCTGAACCACGACATCGATGCGAGGACGGCCCAACTGCTTGGATGGGATGAGACGCAGATCGGTAACACGACCGAAGGCATCTCTTACCGGTTCTACACCGAGCATATAGAGAATCTGAGCGATGGTAGCACCCTCTGTTTCGATAAACTCGCTGCTCCAGAGAGTGTAGCTTACCTTGCGAGGATATTCACCCTTATGTCGCTCGCAATACATCTTGATGGTATTGTCGCAAAGTTCCTTCGCCTTCTCCCAGGCATCCTCCGAAGGTGTATTCTCCACATTGATGGAGAAGAGGTTTCTACCGGTAGGCAGGGTGTTCGGATTCACAATCAGATCACCACCAGGAGATGGAGCGGTAAAGCCGCCATTCAGGGCATTCATCAGAGAAGACATCTCATTGAGCGGACTCTGACGGAGCGCCTCCGAATACTTGCCCACATTCTGCAAGGCATGCTCTACGGTAGTAATCGCCTGAGCCAGATGAATCTGCTGACGGGTATATTTAGGTGCCTTCGACATCATCATACCCTTTTCTTTAGAAGATTTTCCGGTCTGAGATGACTTGCCCTTGCCGGCTTTCGCCATCTTCGCCTTTTTCAAATCCTCCTGATACCATTTCTGTCCCTTCTTGATGGCTTCCATCATCTTGTCTGGGAAGCGACCGGTCTGCTCCATCTTCTCGAAAGCCTCACGACTCATCTGCGGAATCTTCTTCTTATGAGAAACCTTGGCGGCACGGAGTTCGCTTACCGTACGGTGGTCCACCTTCTTCGGCTTCGCCTCCTTCGCTCCACCCATCTGGTCTGCCATCTGCATCATCATCTGGATAGGATCCGGAGCTGCCTGCATCGCCTCAACCTTACGTGCCATCTTGAGTTCGGCAGGAGTGATTCCTACATAACGGCAGATGTATTCATCAGAAACAGAGGCTGAACCCAGAAGCTGGGTCACAGTATTGCATGCCTTACTCAGATAGAGACGGTCGAAAAGCTGCTTGTGCTTCTCCACACCTTCCTGAGCACGACCTTTCAGCTTATCTACTGCCAACATTCCGTAGGCAATAGGATCGGTAGCCATCGCATAGACACTGGTGCGGACATCATCGTTATCGTATGGCACACCCAGAGTATAGAGTTTGCCGGTAATCTTCTCATTAGCCAACTCTTCTGCATAGTTCTCTACTCTCGCGATTTCATCTGCAGAATAAGGCTTGTTCATCTGCTTGGCATCGAGTCCCAGTTCACGGGCGATTCCCATCTTCACGGTCAGCGCCTTCACCTTGAGCGACTGTTCGGCAGATGCCTTCTTCTCGTATGACTGGATGGCATCGCTCAACTGCTTATAGGTCTGTCGCAACTCGCTCTCCTTGAAAGGAGGAGTGAGATAGCTCTGGGTCTGGGCATAGGTGCGGCGCTTGGCAATCATCGCCTCGCCCACATTGCCGATGGTATATATATAAAGATGTGGAACCACACCAATCAATCGGTCACTCCAGTCGTTGCTGCCGAGTGCCACCTGCTTTCTAGGGGTATATTCCAACGAGCCGTGGGTTCCGAAATGGATAAGTGCATCGGCACTGAAACCATAACGTGCCCAGAGATAAGAGGCAACATAAGTGTAAGGAGGTGCCTGGTCGGTGCCATGCACAATCTTGAAGGAGTCGCCTCCCACGCCTGCCATCACCTGTGGAAGCAGGGCCACATTACCAAACTGCAGTCTTGCCACCGCCAACTTACCGTCATCGGTAGCCATATATTTGCCAGGGAAGGAACCATAGAGCTGGTTCATCTCCTTGATCATCTTCTTAGACAAAGCCTTCTGGGTCCATCCGGCAAACTGCTGGGCGGTAACCAGGGCTGGATGTCCCGACTGGAGGAATTGGGTATAGGCTCCCTCGGCATAGGTTCCGAAGACGGCACCCTGAGCCTGGATCATCTTTGCCAGTTCCTGAGGATTGGCTGGCAACTTGCCTACATTATATCCCTCATTCTTCAAGCGAACCAGGAGATTGTAGAGCGATGGAACCACTTCCATTCCCGAAGCGGTAAGTGCATTCTGACCGGGACCCTTGAAGTAGAAGATGGCGATGCGCTTGCTGCTGTTCTTCTTGTTCTTCAGATTCACATAGCCCTGCACGCTCTCCACGAAACTCTCCATTCTGTCTGGGATGCCGTAAACCTCCTGCAAGCCCTCCTTGTTGATGCGCTGTCCGAAAACCACGTATGGACGGATGGCGCCATCAATCTCCGGAGTCACGATGCTCTGCGACATGAAGCCGCCGTTCATTCCCTGCTTGTCGTTCTCCCAATCGGTGGTCAAACGGTTGATATTAAGAGGTGAGAACAGAGGAATATTCTTCTGCTTCAGAAACTCTACGAAGTAATCGCCCAGTCTGCCATGCGCCATATTCACTACGGCATTCGCCTGGATGCTGTCGGCATGATGACCGGCAATAAAGCTCTGAAGCTTATTGATGCGATACACCATGAATCCCTTCTTCTCGAAAGCTTTTTCCATATCAGGAGCCGCACCCATAAAACCGGTGAGCAAGATGGCAGGAGCACCTTTCTTATATAATCCGTTCTTCGCCAGGAAGGCATTGTACTCGCGGATACTGTTGAAGCCCAGCTCATCACCTTTTTCATCTTTCGGGTCGAAATGAGTCAGGAGATAGTCTGGTCGCTCATTCACACGTTCCGGCTCAGGAGCCATGAACTTCTTTCCGTCGATAAACTTACGGATGTAAGCGAGCATATTGTGATAATTCTTCTTGCTGCCGTTCTCGATGTACTGCATCAGATAATCGGCATCGAAGTTATCCACCGATACGATATTGTTGGCAGGGTTGGTAGCTGCATGAGTCAGGGTCGGCACCTTGTAGGAAGCCTCTTCCAACTGCTTGCGCTGGTTCTCGTCGATTCGGAGACCCATACCATTCACGATAATCATATCGTAATCATCCAGATGATCGAAATCATCAGTTGTGATCTCACTCAGTTTAATCATCGCATTGTCGTTGGCATGCGAAATCTGTCCCAGCGCAATAGCCTGATAGTTGAGGAAAGCGATGCGGGTAGTACCCACCCAGGCAGAGTAAGCCTTCGCCAAACCTCCCAGAACAATCACGGCCAACAAGGCCAGGAAGATGTATTTCTTTTTAATCTTTCTAATTTTTCCTAATCCTTTTCTCATATCTATTCCTTTTTTCATATCTATTCCTTTTATCGGGCTGCAAAGGTATAGCTTATTTAGAATTTGTACAATACCTAGAAATTGTGATTTTCACATTTTTTATACTTACAAGTAGGTATCAGAGTGAAAGGTTCTGCTTACAATCTCCTAATAAATGAGTAGCTATTTCACGGTTTTACGGAATTAAGTTTGGTAGTTTCGCATAAAAACTGTAACTTTGCAACATAAATCAAACAGAAACTTTATAATAATGAAGAAACTGATTCTTAGCGCTGCCCTTCTGGCAGCATCTCTGGCATCCCAGGCCCAGCAGGGTCCGTTGTGGATGCGCTACCCTGCCATCTCGCCTGATGGCTCTACCATCGCCTTTGCCTATAAGGGCGATCTCTATTGCGTTCCAGCCAATGGTGGCGAGGCACGCCAGTTGACAACCAACGCAGCTTATGACTCTCAGCCTATCTGGAGCCCTGACGGCAAGAAGATTGCCTTTACTTCCAACCGAGAAGGCAGCCTGGATGTTTACGTGATCTCTGCCAAGGGCGGTGCGCCAACCCGACTCACCACTCACAGCGGCAAGGAGACTCCTATCGCCTTCAAGGACAACGACCATGTACTCTTCTCTGCCAACATCATGCCTACAGCCCAGAGCAACCTCTTTGCATTTTCACAGGTTTACGAGGTAAGCACAGAGGGCGGTCGTCCTAAGTTGTATTCCGTTCTTCCGATGGAGAACATCAGCATCAACAAGAACGGTCAGGTGCTCTATCACGACAAGAAGGGTTATGAGGATGCATGGCGCAAGCACCATACCTCTCCGATCACCCGAGATATCTGGATGCTCGACAACGGAAAGTACCAGAAGCTTACTACCTTCAAGGGCGAGGACCGCAACCCGGTATGGGCTGCCGACAACCAGAGCTTCTACTATCTCAGCGAGCAGGATGGTTCTTTCAATATCTACCGCCGCAACATCGCAAGCGGAAAGGATACCCAGATTACCCAGCAGAAGAAGAACCCTATCCGTTTCCTCACTTCTTCGAATGACGGTTTGCTCTGCTATGGTTTCGATGGCGAAATCTATACCGTCAAGGAAGGTGCACAGCCTCAGAAGGTCAGCATCTCCATCACTACAGACAACGATGAACCAAGCCTCATCCGCAAGGTGCAGTCTTGGGGCGCTACCGAGATTGCGCTTTCTCCAGATGCCAAGGAGGTGGCTTTCGTGATGCACGGAGATGTATATGTTACCTCTACAGAATACAAGACCACCAAGCGAATCACCGATACTCCTCAGCAGGAACGCAACCTGAGCTTTGCTCCTGATGGCAGAAGTCTGGTCTATGCTTCTGAGCGCAATGGCGTATGGCAGATTTTCCAGGCTAAGATCAAGAACGAGAAGGAGAAGAACTTTACTTACAGCACCGAGGTAGAAGAGGAGCAGCTCACCAAGACCAATGTTACTTCCCAGTATCCTGCCTATAGTCCTGACGGTAAGGAGGTGGCTTTCTATGAGGATCGTGCTACCCTCCGCATCATCAACCTGAAGTCGAAGGAAGTGCGCACCGTGCTCGACGGCAAGTACAACTTCTCTTACTCTGATGGCGACATCTGGTTTGAATGGAGCCCAGACAGCAAGTGGCTCATGTGCAACTACATCGGTAATGGCGGATGGAACAATACAGATATCGCCGTAGTAAAGGCTGATGGAAAGGAAGTTCACAATATTACCGACAGCGGTTACAGCGACAGCAACGGCAAGTGGGTACTCGGAGGAAAGGCTATCCTCTTCGAGAGCGACCGTGCCGGTTATCGCAGTCACGGTTCATGGGGTGCTGAAGAGGATGCCTATCTCATGTTCCTCGACCTCGAAGCCTACGACCGCTTCCGCATGTCTAAGGAGGAACTCGAATTAGCCGAGACCAACAAGGACGAGAAGGAGAAGAAGGCTGACGAGAAGGAAGAGAAGAAGAAGGAAAACAAGAAGAAGAAAGAGGAGAAGACCGGAAAGATTGAGGTGGATAAGGTGAAACCTCTCGAACTCGACTTCGAGAACTGCCGTGACCGTGTGGTCCGTCTTACCGTCAACTCATCCAATATGGGTGATGCCATCATCGACAGCAAGGGAGAGAAGGTTTATTACCAGGCTGCCTTTGAAGGTGGCTACGACCTCTGGTGCCACGACTTGAAGGAAGGCAGCACTACCCTGATGATGAAGGGTATCGGTGGCGGCGGCTTCGTTGCCGACAAGGACATCAAGAACCTCTTCCTCTGCAATGGCAGCAGCATCAAGAAGATTGACCTGGGCAGCAAGGCTACTACCAACATCGACTTTGAGGCTCCATTCAACTACAAGCCTGCCGAGGAGCGCCAGTATCTCTTCGACCATGTATGGCGTCAGGTAGCTGACAAGTTCTACGATCCAAAGATGCAGGGTGTGGATTGGGAGTACTACCGCAAGGTGTATGAGAAGTTCTTACCTTATATTAATAATAACTTCGACTTCGCTGAGATGTTGAGCGAGATGCTGGGTGAGCTGAATGCCAGCCATACCGGTTGCCGTTATTACGCTGGCGGTGCCTCTCTTTCTACCGCAGCTCTCGGTGCCTTCTTCGATCCTAACTACGAGGGTGATGGCTTGAAGATTCAGGAAGTCATCAAGCGTGGTCCTTTCGCAGTGAAGAAGAACGAGGTTACTGCCGGCTGCATCATTGAGAAGATTGATGGCGAGGCTATCAAGGCGGGTAAGGATTACAACGCATTGCTCGATGGAAAGGCTGGCAAGAATGTACGTCTCACCATCAAGAACACCAAGGGCAAGACTTTCGACCTCACCATCAAGGCGATTTCACAGGGTGCTCAGCAGGAGCTTCTCTACAAGCGCTGGGTGGATAGAAACCGTGCCATCGTGGATAGCGTTTCAAAGGGCAGAATAGCCTATGTTCACGTAAAGGCAATGGACAGCGAGAGCTTCCGCACTGTATATAGTGAACTCTTGAGCGACAAGAACCGCAACAAGGATGCCGTAATCGTGGATGAGCGCCACAATGGTGGTGGCTGGTTGCACGATGACCTCTGCACCCTGCTCAGCGGCAAGCAGTATCAGGAGTTTGTGCCTCATGGAAAGGTTGTGGGCAAGGATCCATTCAACAAGTGGACCAAGCCATCCTGCGTATTGATCTGCGAGGACGACTACAGCAACGGTCATGGTTTCCCATGGGTATATAAGGAGTTGGGCATCGG
>ERZ506917.506-NODE-506-length-14828-cov-3.178095_pt1 | contig 14828 bp, 10 predicted proteins | sample MGYA00512904_ERZ506917 | MGnify/ENA metagenome assembly ERZ506917 | reverse complement strand
TTCACATAAAGGCTGACCGACGAGGTGTACCGATCGTCCACCAGCAGCACCGTATACATCGACAAAAGCAGCGCCCCGACCACAAGACCGATCAAAAGCCACTTGAGCCTTCTTATAAACAAATTGACAATATCGCCAAGCGTGATATTCTGCACAACCATACCCCCAGTCTGCTACCCTTTAGTATACACATTAAAAGAGCGCCTGTCAATGAAAAAAGGGCGGGATGCGTCCCGCCCTTTTGCAAGGTCTGTTCAGATGGAGATCTCGTGCGCCATTCTGTAGAGATCGACGTCGAGGAGCTTTTTCATCGCCAGCGCTTCTTCGATGTCAAAATCCACGATGCGGTCGCTCTGAATGGCGACGACGCGGTTGCTCTTGCCCGCTTCCAGCAGCTGCACCGCCTCATAGCCCATGCGGCTTGCCAGCACGCGGTCGCGCAGTGTCGGCGAACCGCCGCGCTGCACATGACCCAGCACACAGGCACGAGACTCCACGCCGGTCTTAGCCTGGATCTCCTTGGCCAACTCGTTCACATTGATCCCAACACCCTCGGCCACAATGATCAAAAAGTGCTTTTTGTCCGTGCGCAGAGTGCGCTTCATCCGCTCAATTACATCCTTTTGAATATCGAACTCGATCTCCGGAATCAGAATTGCGGTAGCGCCTACGGCAATGCCGGCGTTCAGCGCCAGATAACCGGCACGACGACCCATCACCTCAACCACCATGCAGCGGTCGTGGCTCTCGGCCGTATCGCGAATGCGATCCACCATCTCCATAATGGTGTTCATACAGGTATCATACCCAATGGTATAGTCACAGCAAGCAATATCGTTATCGATCGTGCCGGGCAGACCCACACAGGGAATACCTCTCTGGGACAGATCACGAGCCCCACGGAAAGAACCGTCGCCGCCGATGACCACGACGCCCTCAATGCCGTTCTCACGGCAAACGCGAATGGCCTTGCGCATACCCTCTTCCGTAGCGAACTCCACACTGCGGGCAGAATAGAGCTTGGTGCCGCCCCGATGAATAATATCCGAAACAGAACGCAGATCCATCTCCACAAAATCGCCGTTGATCAAACCGTTATAGCCACGAACCACGCCTAACACGCGAATCCCGTTTTCACAGGCGGTACGCACAACAGCGCGCACAGCGGCATTCATGCCGGGAGAGTCGCCACCACTGGTCAAAACTGCTATTGTCTTCATGCCTTTCAGCCTCCACATCAAATTACATTCAAACCACATTGTACTAATTTGGCAGAAAAAAGTCAAGATACCCTTTCCAATTCAAGGCAAAAGCGGTAAAACTTCGTCATAATAGCAAAATTTTTGTCTGTTATCACTGTGCAATATAGACAACATTATCATGCCCTAAAATGCGTTTCAATTCTGCCAGCATGGTAGGATTGACCGACACAAAGTCCTGCTGCGGGGCGCGCACATAGCGTCCGGTGTCCTTATAGTAGTACCACAGCGGCTCCGGTCCGTCAAAAATGGAAGTCACCACCTGCGCTTTGTGCAGCCTGGGGTCTGTTTGGCTGTCTAACCGCAAAAACAGTCCCCGGTGCTTGTGGCGCTTCTCCTCTGCCGGAAGTACCGCCGCGTGTTCCGTCAACGGCGGTGTTTGCGCCGTGGGTGGCCCGTCAATGGTGTTCGCCAAAATCTTGGCGTCCTTTTCCTCCTCCTGAGACAGAGCGCCGGTTACGGTGATCACCTTGCCCTCGGCAATGAAACGGGCATACCGGGTGAGCACCTTGGGGAACACCAGCACCTCCATACTGCCCAGCGAGTCGCTCAGCTGTACGAAAGCCATACTCTCCCCGGCGCGGGTCTTTTTCATAGTAATACCGGTTACACTGCCGCATAGGGTCACTGTTTGGCCGTCCTTGTAGGGGCCGTCCGTTGCCAGCAGCTGTGCTGTGCGGGGATAGCCCAAATGGTCCAGAATCCGATCGTATTTATCCATAGGGTGGCCGGACAGGAACAGACCGGTCATTTCCTTTTCCATCTTCAGGCACTCATTCTTTGGGAACTCCTCTACCTGGGGCAAATCGAATTCAAAGCCAAAATCCTGCCCGCCGGACAACTCAAAGAAACCCACCTGCCCGTAACGCAAACTGTTTTTATATTCGTCCAAATTGCTGACGATGGCCGGCAGCGCCTGAAGCATTTGGCGACGGTTCGCCCCCAAGTGATCCAGCGCACCGCAGCGGATCAAACTTTCTACCGCGCGGCGGTTAAAATGCTTGTCGCATAGCCTGCGGCAAAAATCAAAAATGCTCTCGAAGGCGCCGTTTTCCCGCTCGGCGATAATATCGTTGATAAACTCTCTGCCCAAATTTTTAATGCCCAAAAGGCCATAGTGAATCACTTTGTCCTCTGCGGTAAAGCCCTTCATAGAGGTGTTCACATCCGGCGGTGCCAGCTGCAAGCCCATACGCTTGCACTCGGCAATATAGGACGCCACCTTGTTGCTGCGATCCAGCACAGAGGTAAGCAGCGCTGCCATAAACTGTGCCGGGGCGTGCACCTTCAAATACGCAGTGCGATAAGCCACCAAGGCATAGCAGGCGGCATGGGATTTATTGAAGGCATAGCTGGCAAATCCCGCCATATCGTCAAAAATGGCGTTAGCTGCCGCCTCCTCCACACCGTTCGCCACAGCGCCGGTGACAAAGTGGGTGCGCTCCCGCTCCATCACATCGTGCTTTTTCTTGCTCATGGCACGGCGCACCACATCCGCCTGGCCGTAACTATACCCTGCCAGTGCCCGAAAGATCTGCATGACCTGCTCTTGGTAGACGATAAAGCCGTAGGTATTCTCCAAGATCGGCTTTAACAGCGGGGTTTTGTACCGCACCTTGGAGGGATCGTTGGCGCAGGCCACATAGCCGTCAATCTGGTCCGCGGGACCGGGTCGGTACAGCGAAGTGGCAGCGATCAGGTGTTCCAAGCAAGTGGGGCGCAGCTTTTGCAGCATTTCTTTCATGCCGGCGGACTCAAACTGGAAAATGCCCTCCGTCTTGCCGGCGGCAAACAGCTTGTACACCGCCGGATCGTTAATATCGATCGTATTGATGTCTATATTTGCCGCCCGGGCTGCATCGTGGATCACCGTTAAGGTGCGCAGACCCAAAAAGTCCATTTTCAGCAGACCCAGTTCTTCCAGAGTGGTCATAATATACTGGGTTACCACCACATCATCATTGGTGGCCAAAGGCACATAACTGGCCACCGGATCCCGGGTGATCACCACACCGGCGGCGTGGGTAGAGGCATTGCGGGGCATACCCTCGATTTGGCGTGCAGTGTCCAACAGCTCCTGCACCTTGGGATCCTCTGCCATCAGCTTGCGCAAAGGCGCTGATTTTTTAATAGCTTGATCCAGGCTGATATGCAGGTCCCGAGGCACCAGCTTTGCCACCGCATCCACAGCAGCATAAGGCATACCCATCACCCGACCCACATCGCGAATGGCCGCACGGGCCGCCAGGGTGCCGAAAGTGACGATCTGTGCCACATGGTCCGCGCCGTATTTGCGGGTCACATAGTCGATCACCTCTTGCCGCCGTTCGTAACAAAAGTCAATATCAAAGTCCGGCATAGACACCCGTTCCGGGTTCAAAAACCGCTCAAACAGCAGATCGTACTTCATGGGGTCAATATCTGTAATACCGATACAATAGGCGGCAATGGACCCAGCGCCGGAGCCACGCCCCGGTCCCACCGGTATGCCCTGATCCTTGGCGTACTGCACAAAATCTACCACGATCAGGTAATAGTCCGTGTAACCCATCTTCTGTATGGTGTTCAGCTCATACTCCAGCCGCTCTGCATAGGCCTTGGGCGGGTGTTGACCATAGCGGCGCACCATACCCTCCCGGCACAGCTTTTGGAAGTAAGCGTAGTGATCCATACCGCCGGGGGTCTCATAATACGGCAGCTTGGTGTTACCAAATTCAAAATCAAAGTTGCAGCGCCGGGCGATCTTCTCCGTATTCTCCAGCGCCTGGGGCACGGCAGCAAAGGTCTCTGCCATCTCCGCCTCACTTTTAAGGTAGAACTGATCCGAGTGGAACTCCAGCCCGGTGTCCTCCCCCAGCACATGGTTGGTGGCAATGCAGATCAGCACCTGCTGAATTTTGGCATCCTCCCGGCGCACATAGTGCACATCGTTGGTGGCTACCAAGGGAATACCGGTTTCCCGGCTCAGGCGCAGCAATCCGGCATTTACCGTCTGCTGTTCCGGAATACCGTGGTCTTGCAATTCCAAATAGAAATGTTCCGAACCAAACAGGTCACTGTACCACAGGGCGGTCTCCTTCGCCTTGTCATAATCCCGCTCCAACAGTGCCTGGGGAATTTCCCCGGCCAGGCAGGCAGACAAGCAAATCAGGCCTTGATGGTGCTTTTGTAGCAGATCTCGGTCAATGCGCGGCTTAAAATAAAAGCCCTCCGTATAGCCCTTAGAAACCATAGCGATCAGGTTTTTGTAACCCACTTCGTTCTCGCACAGCAGGATCAGGTGATTATAAGCCTTATCCTGTACCCGCTCCCGATCGTACCGGGTGCGTGGCGCCACATACACTTCGCAGCCGATAATAGGGCGTATCCCCTGCCGCTTGCACGCCTTATAAAAATCAACAGCCCCATACATATTACCGTGATCCGTAATCGCAAGGGACTGCATTCCAAGCGCCTTTGCACGGCTCACCAAATCGTCCAGACGGCAAGCGCCGTCCAGCAGACTAAACTCCGTATGCACATGCAAATGCGTAAACATCATTGAGTTTCCTTTTTCTTTGCGTAGTAAATTACACGTTCTCGTCCAAAGCCGCAGCAATATCTACAATGCGCCGCAGTCGGTGATTGACTCCGCTGCGGGACAAAGCGCTCATCTCTGCCAGTTCGCTTAATGAGCTGTCCGGGTTTTCCTCGCGCAGGCGCGCCATGGCGTGCAAATCCTCGCTGAGATACTCCAGCCCACGCAGGCGCCGAATTTTCTCAATGGCGTCCAGCTGCACTCGTACCGCTTGCACCATACGTTCAATATTGGCAGTCTCACAGTTGGCCTTACGATTGGCGGAATTGCGAATGTCTTTGACAATCTTTACATTCATCATCTCAAACATTGCACCGGAAGCGCCCATCAAGTACAGGCAGTCCTCAATGGCCTCGCTGCCCTTAAAGTACAAGATATGATATCCCTTACGGTTCGTTAGGCCGGGCTTTAATTCCTTTTCCTCTAACATGGTCACAAAGCTGGCAGCCAAATTCTGATACGGCACGGTAAATTCCAAATGGTAGTCACTCTTAGGACTGGACACCGTGCCACAGGATAAAAATGCCCCGGCGATAAACGCATTCTGGCAGTTCTCACAGTCAAAGTTGGCGTAATTCACCCGCAGGCTGCCGGCACCCTGGTGGGCAAAGGTCTTCAGTATCTTGGCACAGTCGCTGCCGTCCGTTACGCTGACGGTAAAACTGCGTCGCCCGGGAGACGGCACCACCGCCGCCTCTACCCGGCAAATTTCCGCCAGCAGTACACTATATTTCTCTGCAATGCGGGGGTTCTCCGTTTGCAACGCCACCTGGCGGGAGGAAAAACTTTTGCCGAAAAGGCACATTCCGTAAAGGAATGCTTTTCGGCAGCAGGGTTCTGTATATTGGGCGTCAATCAGTTCGCCCTTCACGGTTTGAGAAAAGGACATTTGCGTCAACCTCGGTTAATATCCCGATGATGGACGGTCACATTGTCCCACCGTGATTCAAAATGATCTTTCAGCGCCTCGGCAATCGCCACGCTGCGATGATTGCCGCCGGTGCAGCCAATGGCAAAGACGATCTGGCTCTTGCCCTCTCGAATATACAGCGGGTTCAGGAAGTCCAAAAGGCCGATGAGCTTTTGCAACAGCTCCTCCGACTCTTTAAAGGAGAACACATAGTCCTTCACTTCTTTATCCAGACCGGTTTTGCTGCGCAGCGCCTCCACCCAGTAGGGGTTTGGCAGGCAGCGCACATCGATCACAAAATCCGCTTCACTGGGAATACCATGCTTAAATCCAAAGGACATCACATGAATGTTCATCATATCCTTGTCACTGCCCAGAAGGATCTGGGCCAAGCGCGTACGCAGCTGATTGGGCGCTGCGTCCGATGTATCAATCACATGATCCGCCCGCAGCCGCAGGGGCGCCAGAATTTCTTTTTCATAAGCCAGTGCAGCGGCAATATCCCCGTTAAAGCGATCTGCATAGGGGTGCTTGCGGCGGGTAAGCTTGTAACGCTTCAAAGCCACCGGGGTCTTAATATCCAAATAAACAATCTTCACATCATAGCCGTAATTGGACTTGGCGTCGTTCACGCTCTTAATGAAGTCCTCAAACACTTCACTGGAGCGCACATCCACCACAATGGCTACTTTACGATACTCCTCCCGATTGGCAATCAAGCCGATAAAGGTGGGTAGCAGCACCGGAGGCATATTATCAATGCAGTAGTAGCCCACATCTTCCAAAAAGCCCATTGCACTGGATTTACCGGCACCACTGACGCCGGTTATAATGATCAGTTCCTTGTTTGCAAATTCCATTAACTTTTACTTACTCCGTTACTCGTATTTCCATTTCCAGCTCTACACCGGTCTCCGCCAGCACCTTTTCTCTGCACTGCTGACAAAGGGCCAGCACATCGGCACAAGTGGCACCGCCTGTATTGATCACAAAGCCGGCGTGCTTCTCGCTGACCCGGGCACCACCCACACTTGTACCTCGCAGACCGCATTGGTCAATGAGCGCACCGGCAAAGTGGCCGGGCGGGCGTTTAAAAGTAGAGCCTGCACTGGGGTATTCGATAGGCTGCTTTTCCCTTCTGCGGCTGATCAGATCGTCCATTTTGGCTTTGATCTCCGCCGGATCGCCAGGCTGCAAGCGCAGCTCCAACCCGGTAATAATGCAGCCGTTGTCATAATACGCACTGTGGCGATAGGACAGGTGCAGGTCCTCCCCTGCCAGCTGACCCGATTTGCCATCTCTATCAATGTGGGTGCAGCGCACCAGCACATCTTTCATCTCACCACCGTAGGCACCGGCGTTCATAAAGGCCGCGCCTCCGCAGGAGCCGGGAATGCCGTAGGCAAATTCCAGCCCCGTCAGGCTGTGCTCCAGCGCTGTGCGACACACCTTCATCAGCGACGCACCGGCCTGGGCAAAAATGGTATCGCCCTTTACCGTTACGGCAGAAAAGTGCTTATCCATCACCAGCACCGCCGCGTCAATGCCCTTGTCTGCCACCAGCAAATTAGAGCCGTTGCCGATGGTCAAGAGCCGCACGCCGTTTGCCCGGGCACACTGCACCAGCGCCGTAATCTGCTCTTCCGTCTCCGGGAACAGCAGCACCCGCGCCGGGCCGCCGATCTTAAAGGTGGTGTGCAGGCGCATGGGTTCGTTTTCCAAATAATCACAGCCCATTTCTCGGGCTGCCGCAAGGAGTTCTCTCACGCCATCACCCTGCATTATTTCACCTGGTACAGCAGCGCTGCGCCGATAATACCGGCGTTATTGCCCAGCTGTGCCTTTACAATCTGGGTTTGAATTTTGCTGTGAATGCTGTAACGCTCTGCCTGCACATAGCGGCGCAGAGGCTCCATTAAAGTATCGCCCTCGTTGCAGATACCGCCGCCGATGCAGATGATCTCAGGCTGCAAGGCGTTGACCAAATTGATCAGCCCGCAAGACACATACTTGATATAGTTATTCACCACTTCAATGCCGGCAATATCGCCCAGGCGCATGGCGTCAAACGCAGTCTTGCCATTGACACCGCCCTCTTCCTCAGCCAGGCGGTGCATAATGGAGTCCGGGTAATCGTCCATGGCACGCTTGGTCTGGCGGATCAGCGCCGTGGCGGAAGCATAAGCCTCCCAGCAGCCCTTACGACCGCAGGAGCACTGCTCGCCGTCTACCATAATCACCATGTGGCCGCACTCGCCACCGGCGCAGTTGACACCGTTGACGATTTTGCCGTCCAAAATGATACCGCTGCCCACGCCGGTGCCCAGGGTCACAGCCACAAAATTCTTAGACCCGTTGCCGCAACCGGCAAACGCCTCACCCAGTGCGGCGCAGTTGGCGTCATTCTCTACAAATACATTGTCGACCCCCAGGCGCTCCCGAAGCATTTCCCGGGCAGGCACATTGTTAAAGGCCAGGTTGTTGGCAAACTCGATCACGCCGTCTGCATTGCAGGTACCGGGAGAGCCCATACCCACGGCCACCAGGTCACCCATGGTGAGCTTGGCCTCCCGCACGGCCTCGCGGCACACCTTCTCCACATCGTCAAAAATGGCGTTGGCCGGGCGCGGCGCATTCGTCTTGGTTTTTGCAGTAGAGATAATATTATATTGATCGTCCACCACGGAGGCGACAATATTCGTGCCCCCCAAGTCAATTCCTAAGCTGTACATATCTTTTATCCTCCGTTATGAATTCTTCCAAATCTCCAGTTCTTTATCCTCCGGCTCGATCTCTTCCATCCCAAGACCGGCCATCAGCTCTTTGGCAGCGTTATAGCCCATTTTCTTTTGGCGGTTGTTCATGGCCGCCGTTTCTACGATCACCGCCAGGTTCCGCCCGGGGGTGATGGGCACGGTAATCACCGGCACCTGAATATCCAAAATACGGGTATATTCATTGTCCAGTCCCAGCCGATCATACGCCTTGGTGGAATCCCAAGCCTCCAGCTGAATGACCATATCAATTTTTTCCGTATTCTTAACGGCACCCATACCGAAAATCCGACGCGCATTGATAATGCCGATACCCCGCAGCTCCACAAAGTGGCGAATGTTGCTGGGCGACGCGCCTATCAACGTTTTGTCGCTGACCTTGCGAATTTCCACCGCGTCATCGGCGATTAGTCGGTGCCCGCGCTTGATCAACTCTACGGCCGCCTCGCTTTTACCCGCGCCGCTCTCACCGGTAATGAGTACACCTTCGCCGTACACCTCCACCAGCACGCCGTGGCGTGTGATCCGGGGAGCCAGTTCTGCATTCAAATAAGCGATTAAAGTTGCCAGGAAGGGCGAGGTCTCCTCTTGGGTGCGCAGCAGCGGCACCTGGTGCGCCTTGCACTCCTCAACGAAGTAATCCGGAATGTCCAGCCCTCGAGTCACCACAGCCGCAGCCGGGTGCAGTGCCAACCAATATTGGAGTGCCCGGCGCCGTTTTTCCGGCTCCATATTCAACAAAAAGCCAAACTCCGTCCACCCTAAGATCTGAACCCGCTCGGCATCGAAATAATCCGTATAGCCGGTCATCACGATCCCCGGCCGGTTGACCTCATTGGTGGTAATCAAGATCTCATCCGCCGGCTTTGGCAAATAGATGATTTCCAAATTATGCGCCGTTATGATCTTCTCCAGCGATACAGAATAGCTCTGGGTCATTTTTCTCCCCCTCCCATAGGTATTTATACATATATCATTATATAGAAAGGCGGCCGGGATAGCAAGCCTTTTTTGCCGCTTTTCCAAATTCTTAGGCCGTAACGCGGGATTTAGCCGCAGGGCATAAACAAACTGTAAAATTCGCTGCCCGGCAATTTACATTCAGGCAAAATTGTGCTATAATGCCCAAAAATCCTTATGATTTGCAAAAGCAGGTGAAAACTTGAACGATAAATTAAAAATCGCCATCGGCACAGATGCATTCCCACCCACCACGGACGGGATCAGCAATGTGGCCCAAAGCTATGCGGAGAAGATCAATCAAGGCCTTGGTGAGGCTGTGATCGTCACCCCAAAGAATCCGAATCAACAGGACTATAAATATCCGTATGAGATCTTCCGCTATAAAAGCTGGTGGGTTCCCACCAAAGAAGGATACAGCGTAGGTTGGCCATTTAAGCCGGAGCTGCACCAAGCCATTATTGACCGGCATTTTGATCTGTTGCACTCCCACTGTCCCCTGGCTACCAGCTACTACTTTAAGCGGGTGGCACAGTTGCATCCCATTCCTACGGTACTCACTTATCACACCAAGTATGAGTATGACTTCGACCGGTGCATTCCCGGCAAGCCGGCCAAGGACTTCGCCTATAATTTTATGCTGAAGAACATCAGCGCCGCCGATGAAGTATGGGTCACCAGCGAGGGCACGGTAGAGAGTTTGCGCCGCTTTGGCTACCAAGGCGATTATGTGGTGATGCCCAACGGCTGCGATATGCCCAAGGTAGATGTGCCCCAATCCCAAGTGGATATAATCCGCCGCAAGCATAATATTCCTGACGGCGTGCCGGTGTTTATCTATGTAGGCCGTATGATTTGGTACAAGAACATTCGTTTAATTTTAGACGCCTGCAAAATTTTAAAGGAGCGTGGCGAGGATTTTCGTTTGCTGATGGTCGGCTTCGGCGCCAACGAGAACGCCATACAAAAGTATTTTCGCAAACTGGGTCTGGCGGACAAAGTCATCTACACCGGCAAGGTGCTGGATCGGGCGGAAATTCAGGGCTATTACGGCATTTCCGATTTGCTGCTGTTCCCCTCTGTATTTGACACCAACGGCTTAGTTGTTCGTGAGGCAGCCTCCTGCGGCACCCCCAGTCTGCTTGTGGCCGGCAGCTGCGCCGCCGAGGGCGTTACCGACGATCGCAATGGTTTTCTTTGCCTGGAGAGCGCCCACAACATTGCAGTGCGCCTGCAACAGATCATGCACCATGAAGATTATCTCCACCGCGTGGGCAAGGCTGCCCAGGAGGAGATCTATATCAGCTGGGACGACGCTGTGCGCCGCGCCTACGATCGCTATCATATTGTGATCGACAACTTCAAATCAAGGCAATAACTTCAAATCCAGGCAATAAAGGATAATAAAAAAAACACCGGCGGTGGGCCTTTCGGTCCGCCGCCGGCTTTTTTGCTGCCATTGTTCGTGGGTACTGTTGTATATCAAAGAAAGGGGAAAATCAACAGCAGCGTCTATCTACGCCACATGGGCGTAAACGGTTATTCCAGTTCAATTCTGTGGCTCGTGGGGGTGTCCTCCGCCTTTTTCGGCAAGGTCAAGGTCAGCACGCCGTCCTTATAGCCGCCCTTAATACCCTCAGTATCTACACCGCTTACATCAAAACTGCGGCTGTAAGTACCATAGGAACGCTCAGAGCGAATGTACTTGCCTTTTTTGTCTTTCTCCTCATAGTCGGAGTGGCGCTGTGCACTGACGGTCATCCGATCGCCGTTAATGTCCACATGAATATCTTTCTTATCAAATCCGGGCAGATCCGCTTCCAATCTGTAAGCGTCACCCTCATCGGTAATATCCGTCTTAAAGGCAGACTGACTGTCGTCACTGAAGAACACACCAAAGGGGTCCTCAAAAAAGTGGCGTTCAAAGTTATCCATCTCTCTAAAGGGATCATAAGTGGTCATTGCATGATTATTTCTACGATTCAGCATATCTGTTACCTCCAAAATGAAATTTAAACTGTTGCTAACTTTATATGCAGATTCGGTAAGATTAAGTTGCCGACTGCGCTTGGTTGCTACCCATGGGTACCAACTCCTTTCTGATTCTAACGCACGGTTTGCATTGCTCTTTCTTTTGTTCCTCCCTTGGAACAATTCTTACTATAGACCCTATTTATGAATAATGTGTGAACAAAAGATAAACAATTAGCACTCTTTTTACAAGAGTGCTAATATGTGCCATTTATTACATTTTTCAGTGCTTTATCCTCTGCGCAGCAGCTTTTTGGCACAGGCAACCGCCTTTTGTTTTACACTTTTGCCATAGAATAGGCAATATTTGTCCGCCGCCCGCCGGTAGTCTAAATCACCTTGCCGTTTTTCAAATGCTGCAAAGAACGCAGCCCGTGCTTTCGGCTCCGTAGCAGAATGCACCGCACTGGGGTTCCCGGCTAAGGCCGACTCCAACGGTTCGGCTTTCAGTAGTAGATCCGATCGGATCTGCGCCAAGGCTTGTTCCCCGGCGGCGCTGTGCACCAGCACCAGAGAGGTGCCCTTATCGTCAAACATGGTGGGGTCCACATTTTGGATTCCCCAAAAGTCCGCTAAGGTCAGATCCGACACACGGCTTGCACCCTTGGCCGGGCAATGATAACAGGACGGGCGCAGAATCACATCGGAAAGAAACAGCCGCATATACGGGTCCTGCCTGTACGGGTGTGCCGTACCGTTCAGTTGCACGGAATACTGCTGCCAGCCGGTGGATTTGTCGCGAAAAGACAAGGGCAGCTGCGCACCGATGACCTTGGCATAAGCCTGCCATACCGTTTCCGACGGCACGCCGTGGCAAATCACATCTACTGTCAACAGTCCCGGCTTAGGTCCGCCTAAATAGCCCAGCAGCCCTTGCACCTGACAGCCGGTGCCGGAGAACAGCACTTTCCTGCCCTGTTCCAAATCCAGTCGCACTCCAGTAAAGCAATCCCCCATACGGCTTTGCACATATTTGCTGCCCATCAGACGGGGCAGATCCTCTGCATGCGTTATGCGCAGATGGCGCACCGTCAGATCCGGCTCCATTGCCGCACCGTAGACCGCGCCGCCCTGCTCCAGCACTTTCTCCGCCAAAAGGGAGAACACGCCACCGGAGGAGCTTTGTGCCCGCTGTCGGTCTTGCCGAGAAATGGCGGCGTAACAGAGGGGTTTCTTATCACCCACCGGCAACGGCTTTTGCGCCGGGCAAACCCGGTTGCAGCGGTCACAGTTTATACAAACCGCTTCCTCTGCCACAGGGTAGAAAAAGCCCTCTTTGTCCCGTTCCATACGCAAACAGCTTTTGGGGCATGCGGCCACACAAGCGGTACAGCCGGTGCACCGCACTTTCGGCGTATTCAGCAACCGGACCACCTCCGTAGCACAGGCACCTTACCCTTGGTCAGCCGGTTCAGCAACCCGGCAAAATAGGCGAATTCATCTGTTTTTCGATACGCGATCAGGAACACACCATTGGGCAGCACGGCACACACAAGCAGCCGTAAAATCATAGTCACAATCAGCGACGGCAGCGTGATAAAATGACAAACGCCAACGCACGCGCCACAGCAAACCGCCGCCAGTGCCACATAGCGCAGGGTGCGGCCCACATAAGGCTTCCAACTGCAATGGAACACCACAGTAAACAGGTTATGGGTCAGCCAGGGCATACCCACCACCAACATGGCAATGATGGTGGAGATTAAAATGCCGTAAAGCCCCCAAAACTGCACCAAAATCAGGTTCACCACCAGGTTCACCAGGGAGCAGATCAGCGGGCGCCAGCGGTCCTCGTGCCACATACCCGCTGCGTCTTTGTACAAATTCAGCAGATTATTGATCTGGCGAATGATGAAGTAGGCACAAAGGATCAGCACCATACCGTAGGGCAGCAAGTTGTCCTTACCCACCCAAAGGGTCATAAACGGCTGATACAGGCAGGCAAAACAGCAAATGCAAAAAGCCGACAGCCAGGACAGCAGAAAAGTAAATTTCCGCAAATCCTTATAGTTTTTCTCCTCGCTTTCGGTTACCAAGCTGTTACCGATTCCCGCCAAGCTGGAACTGGTGATCAGGGTCACAAAGCCGAAAATGGTATTCATTACAAAGAAGTAGTTTTGATATTTTGCAAGCGCAGTCAGGCCTAAAAATGCGGAAATTACAAGCGTGTCCGCAGAATCGTAAACCACGCTGCCAATCTTTGAAGTAAACAGATCTTTAATTCGCTTGTTGATGATCTGCACATCTTCCTTTGGCAGCTTACCCATGGCCTTGTACTGGGGATATAACTTGTCCACCACAATAGCGGTTACAATATTACTCACCACGCCGGACAACAACGCCACAATAATGTAAGCATAATAGTCCCGCATAAAGTACAGCACCGCCAACTGCACGCCGTATTTCACCGTATTGATAACATAGCCGATCTTGTCGCCGATATCATTACGCTGATGGGCAAACAGCAGGCAGTTTTTATACGCAAACAGCCAATAACTAACTACCGTAGTCAGCAAATTGATCAAATACAGCACATACAGATTCACATTTGACGGCAGGTCTTTCTTCACCAACATGGGCAGCACCGGAATAATCACCAAACCGGCCACTAAGATTACAGCCCCCACAATACGGTAATAAATCTTATAGAGCCGCATCAGGGCGCAAATGCGGGTGGTGTCCTGTTCGGCAATGGGCTTGTACATACTGAAAGTCATGGCTGAACCGACGCCCAGTTCTGCCAAATTCAGCACGGACAAAATGGAGGTGAACAGACTGTTCAGCCCCACATACTCCATGCCCAGCCAATAGATCATGGCCGTGCGCATTAAAAACGGAATGATTAAGTTGTAAATTCGCGTTATCGTACCAAAAAACAAATTCCGCGCCGCGTTTTTCGTTCTGCTGTCGTTACTCATGAATCTCCAATGCGTTCTTCAAATAATCCAGTGCAAATTGCCGCTCCCGCTCCAAAACCGCCGGAACGGAAGCATAGTCTTTATAAAAAATGTGGTCCGGGTCCTCCTGCACAGAGCCGCGGCACCAATCGCCAATGCCAAGGCTGCCAAAAAGAGTATCCAGCCTGCTTCCCATATCTAAGTTGTTGTCTTCTCTTGTAAAGCTGCGAAACGGCTTGCCAAAGAGTATAGAAAACACACTGCCGTGGAACGAATCCGTCAGCACCAACTGGCAGTGATGCACCAGCCAAATAAATTCATCCGGCGTGGTCATATAGTGCGCCAAATTTTGAGGCTTATCCACCCATTCGCTATCTAAAGCGATCCATTGCAAATCGTACTTGTCTGCAATGTTTTGAA
>ERZ506917.472-NODE-472-length-15438-cov-5.058441_pt1 | contig 15438 bp, 13 predicted proteins | sample MGYA00512904_ERZ506917 | MGnify/ENA metagenome assembly ERZ506917 | reverse complement strand
CTTGTTCCAGACTTTCGTCGGTGGAACCGTTGTCCACCACGATCAGGTCAAAATCTTGTTCGGTCTGGGCGTAGATGGACTCGATGGAATCCTTCAGCCAGCCCTTGCCGTTGATGTTTGGGATAATGATGGTCGCTTTTATCATAAAAGTTACTCCTGTTTTCGTCAATTACAGAGAGAGTATATCATATTATCGCAAAAATGCAAACCTCTCGGATAACGCCTGCCCTCGTTTGCAAGGCAATGCCCGGGGAGCTGTGACAGAATTGGCTAAAAAAATTGTATGAACCCCTTGACACAATCTGAAAAATGAGTATTATTGTATTAGGCACTTAACACAGAAACACAAAATGCAGGGAGGGCTACGATGAGTGAACAATTTGATTCCAGCCGTCCGATCTATGCACAGCTGGTAGAGCGGTTGAAGGCGAAGATCCTTGCGGGGACATACCCGCCCGGAGGACATCTTGACTCGGTGCGGGATATGGCCGCAGCCGCAAGGGTGAACCCGAATACCATGCAGCGTGCGCTGGCACAGCTGGAAACGGAGGGGCTTGTCCGGACCGAACGGACGGTGGGCCGCTATGTGACGGAGGATACCATGTTGATCGAACAATTGCGTGCCGCGACCGCGGAAAAGTTCGCGGAAGAATTTCTGGAAAAGATGCGGGGCATCGGGTACAGCCCGGCGCAGGTCGCCGAATTGCTGGCCAGTCAGACGAAAGGAGAACCGAATCATGAGTGAACTTCTGACCTGTGAAGGGCTGACAAAACACTACGGCGCAAAAACCGCGCTGGACGGTGTGGATCTGCACATCGGCTTTGGGAAGATCGTTGGCCTGCTGGGGCCGAACGGCAGCGGCAAGACCACCCTGATCAAACTGGCAAACGGTCTGCTGCAGCCTGACAGCGGCAGCATCCGGATCGCCGGGATGAAGCCCGGCGTGGAGAGCAAGGCAATCGTATCCTACCTGCCCGATGCCGACTGGCTTCCCGGCTGGATGCGGGTAGAGCAGCTGGTGAAGATGTTTGGGGACTTCTATAAGGACTTCGATCCGGCCCGGGCGAATGAGATGCTGGCAAATCTGGAACTTTCCCCCAAAGACGTCCTCAAGACCCTTTCCAAGGGCAACCGGGAAAAGGTGCAGCTCATCCTTGCCATGAGCCGGAATGCCCGGCTCTATCTGCTGGATGAACCCATCGGCGGCGTGGACCCGGCGGCACGGGATTATATCCTGCACACCATCCTGTCCAATTACAGCAAGGACGCGACCGTCCTCATCTCGACCCACCTGATCGAGGATATCGAGCCGGTGCTGGATGAGGCCATCTTCCTGAAAGAGGGAACGGTCTTTGCTCACCGCAGTGTGGATGAGATCCGTGAGAATGAGGGAATGAGCGTGGACGCATATTTCCGGGAGGTATTCAAATGCTGAAAAATCTGTTGAAGTATGAATTCCGGGCGACCGGACGGACCTATGGCGGCCTGTATCTGGTCTGGCTGCTGGTTGCGCTGGCAATGGGGATCTCGATGCGGGACGAAGTCTGGGACAATGGCAGCAGCCAGATCTGGGCATACCTGATGTTTGCCTACTTTGCCATCGGGGTTGCCATCGGAGTGGTCTGTATTGTGACGATCATCCAGCGGTTCACCAAAAATCTGTTGGGGCGGGAGGGCTATCTCATGCACACCCTTCCGGTCCATCCAGAGCAGCTGGTTGCGTCCAAACTCATTTCCAGCATGGTCTGGGTGATCTGCAGCGGAGTGGTCGGGATCCTGTCCGTCCTTCTGATGCTGGTCGGCCTGGGCGCCTTCGAGGATCCCAAAACGGTCATCAATGGGGAGACGATCACGACGGGCTGGGGCAATGTCCTGAAATTCAGCTGGAAGGCGATCCAGAGCATCGGCGGTGAATTCTGGAGCGAGCTGGCGTGGATCATCGTCCTTGGTCTGGCGGGCGTTGCAGTCCTCATCCTCTGTATCTACGCCGCCTGCATGATCGGGCATCAGTTCAGGAACCATTCCACGATTGCCAGCATTCTGGCCTTCTTCCTGTTGCAGCTGATTCAGGGCAAACTGGATGCAGGCGGCGGGATCCGGGTGATCGTTGGCTCTGTGGCAGCGATGCCGATGGCTTATTCCGCCAGCGGCAATCTCTGGCTCGTCCTTCTTGTAACGATTCTGATCGGTGCAGTCTATTTTGTCCTTACCAGCTGGCTGATGAAAAATAAGCTGGATCTGGAATAAGCATAAAAACCAAACCCCGGCCGTTGCAGATGAAACATACTGCAAAGGCCGGGGTTTATGCGGGAAAATTATTTTGCGAGAGCGGCTTTGGTGTTGGCAAGGACGGTATCGCTGCCCTCACAGCAGACAAGGATGACTTCGCCGGTGGGGGCTACGGTGACGGTAGCGGCCTTGGCCACGAGGTACTGATCCTCCAGATAGTGCTCCATGGACTGCTGCTCGCTGGCAACATAGGCTTCCAGCGCGGCCTTTACTTCATCAGTCTTGCCCTCGGCAGGCTTCACGATGGCAACGGCATAGCTGCGCACCATCATGCTGGAAATGCTGGCGGCAAAGGCGGTGTACTGGCCGTCCTCCAGGTTCAGCAGGGGCATCAGGATGTCCCGGATCTCCTCGTTCAGCTGGTCAGCCTCGTACTCGGCGCTGTAACCGTCAATGGCGGTAAACTTGCCGTCCTCGCCCTTGGTAAAGATCATATCGTACTCGTTGTCCTCGTCGCTGCGGGCGTCGTGGATGATCTGGGAGTAGTCCTTGGGGGTGGAGCTGTCGGCCTTGCTGCCGCCGGAGCAGCCAACCAGAGTAAACAGGGTCAGCCCTGCCAGCAGGGCGGCGATGAATTTTTTCATAGTATTGCATTTCCTTTCATAGTGCTGTGTGTGGAAGGCGCAGCCGGGCGCGCACGTTACAGGTAGTGTGTGCCGGTTTTGGGCTGCTATTCTGGATACGAACCACCGCACCGCAAAATTGCAGGGAAAAAGTAACAGTTTTATGAACAGCAACCGCTTACAGCATCAAAGCGTCCAGATCGCCATGGTTCACCGGGGTGGACAGGATGATCTGGGTGCTGGTGGTGCCCAGCTTCTGGAACTGCAGAATCAGGTGTTCCAGCTGTGCCATGCTGCCGCAGCTGACCTTGACCAGAAAAGTATACGCACCGGTAACGTGGTAGCACTGCAGCACCTCGCGGCTGTTTTGCAGCAGCTCCAGAAAAGCATCCTGCTTGGAGGGGGCAACCGAAAGGCTGATGAGCGCATCCACATACATTCGGTCTGCCGGACGGTTCAGCGTAATGGTATAGCCGCTGATGATGCCGTCCGTTTCCAGCTTATGGATACGGCTGGAGACTGCCGGGCTGGTAAGGGACACCTGCTCCGCAATTTCTTTGACGGGCATCCGTGCATTTTTGGCCAGAAGGGTAAGAATTTTGCGGTCAAGATCGTCCATAGGAAGAGCCTCCTTCAAAAATATGTTGGATTGTATAAAATTTTCTGAAAGTAAAGTTTTTATGTTGTGCAAACCCACGGAAATGGAATAAAATTTCGTTTCTGAAATTCTATGTTAATTATATAAAGTTTTTGCAAAAAAGTAAAGTATTATTTTAAAGCAAAACCCGAAAATCCTGTTTGACAAGAAAAGAAAAACGGGTATAATACATCATGCAAGGCAGCGCAATGAATAAAAGTCTGCCAATGATATTGAGATTCACCACTTTATATACTTTCCCACCCCTCTATACACAAAAACCCGCTGCCAGGCGGGTTTTTGTGTTTGTTGGGGCTTTTTTCTTTTTCACAAAAGGGAGTGGCGGTAAACCACGGACTTGAACCGTGGAGCAGCTGTTTCCGGTCACGACCCCATCCATGAAAATGCAAACCCGGAAAGTCCGCAGACTTTCCGGGTTTGCTCTATATCAAAATATTATTCCGCTGATGATAGCCAGAGCGCAGCGGAGGCTATTTAAAACGTATGCACCTATCAGACCAGATAGCCCTCAAAGCAGTGCAGGTCCTCGGTCTTGACGATGCCTTCCAGATACAGCCCGTCCTCCCGGTATTCCTCCACCTGTACGCTGCCGCGCTCCCGCATGGGGGCGGCAAGGCCCAGCTTATCGTAGGGCAGCAGCACCCGCAGGGTGTGCACCCGGTCGCTGAGCACCTCGTCCAGCTTTTGCAGCAGCTTGTCCAGCCCGTAGCCGGTCTTGGCGCTGGTCAGCAGGATATCGGGGTCAAAGCTCAGGGTGTTGGGCTTGTCGCACTTGTTGTACACGGTCAGGCGGGGGATGTCGGCACAGTCCAGCCCGTCCAGCACCTCGTCCGTAACGGCAAGCTGCTCCTCGCGCTGTTCATCCCCGGCATCTGCCACCCGGATGATCACATCCGACCATGCGGCTTCTTCCAGCGTAGACTTGAACGCCTCCACCAGATTGTGGGGCAGGCGGGACACAAAGCCCACCGTATCCACCAGCAGCACGGCCATGCCGCTGGGCAGCACCAGCTTGCGGCTGGTGGGGTCCAGTGTGGCAAACAGCATATCGGCTTCGGCTACGCTGGGGCCGCACAGGGCGTTCATCAGGCTGGATTTGCCCACGTTGGTGTAGCCCACAAGGCTTACCACAGGCATCCCGGTCTTGGCGCGGGCCTTGCGGCTCTCGCCCCGGCGCTTTTCCATCTCGGCCAGCTTCTCGGCCAGCGCATCAATGCGGGCGTGCACATGGCGGCGGTCCAACTCCAGCTTGGTCTCACCGGCACCGCGGCGGGCACCGCCGCCACCGCCACCGCCGCCGCCCTGACGGCTCAACGCCTCGCCCATGCCTTGCAGGCGGGGCAGACGGTAGCGCAGCAGCGCCAGTTCGGTCTGCAATTTGCCCTCGTTGGTCACGGCGCGGCTGCGGAAGATCTCCAAAATCAACATGGTGCGGTCGATGACCTCCAGCCCGCCCAGCGCGTTGGAGATGTTGCGGATCTGGCTGCCGGTCAGCTCGCCGTCAAACACGGCGCATTCCGCGCCCAGAGTCTGGGCGGCAAGGGAGGCCTCCTCCAGCTTGCCGCTGCCCAGCACGATGCCGGTCTCCGGGGTCTGGCGCTTCTGGGTGATCTGCGCCACGGCCTCCATGTGGTTGGCCTCGCACAGGGCAGAAAGCTCTGCCAGACTGCGCTCGCAGTCCCACAGACCCTGATCCAGTGCCAGCAGCACCACCTTTGTGGGAGGGGTCTCGGTCAGAATATCATAAAGCTCGCTCAAAGTAAGTCCTTTCTGTTATCGTAGTGTTTTTTTGTCAGCAGGTAGCACCGGCATTCCACCGGTGTGCCGTCGAATTTGTGGTAAACATCGTTGTGGTGGTACACAAAGCCGGCCTTTTCCATCACCCGGCCGCTGGCGGGGTTGTGCACCGCATGGCAGCAGGTGAGAAAGGTGCCGCCCACCTGATGGAACCAGAAATCCACCACAGTCTGCAGCGCTTCGGTGGTAAAGCCCTTGCCCCACCACTTCTGCCCGATGCAGTAGCCCGGCTCCCAGATGCCGCCGGAGAGGTCTAACCCCGGCCATCTGGTCTTTTGCTGCGGCTCACCCAGCAGGGCGTTGCACAGGCAGATAGAGCCGAACACCTGCCCGGTGGCCTTTTCCACCATGGCCCACTGGTAGTAATCGGGGTTCGGATACAGCTCCGCCCACGCCGAAAGCAGCTCCCGGGTCTCGGCAGGGCTTTTGTGCGGCTCCCAGCGCAAAAAACGGGTCACAGCCGGGTCGTTTGCCCAATTTGCGTACATCTGCGGGGCGTCCTGCGGCAGCAGGCGGCGCAGCAGCAGCCGGTCGGTCTCCAGTTCTAGTGTGCCGGTATGGCGCATGATACATCCTCTCCCTTTTATAAAAAGTTATTCCTAAAATAGCACAAAAACAGCCGCGCCGCAAGCGAAATCAAGAAAACCGCTTGACCGGATGGGTGAACTACGATAAACTGAAGGATGAAATCTTTTTATAGGGAAGGAAAAGTATTGATGTTGGATGTGCGCAAACTGTTGACCCGGCGTCCGCTGCTGTTCGATGGCGGCATGGGTACCTATTATAAAACAAAACCGGGGCAGGAGTGCGAACAGGCAAACCTGACCGACCCCGAGGGCATTCTGGCGGTGCACCGGGCGTATCTTGCTGCCGGAGCGGACGCCATCAAGACCAACACTTTCAGCCTGCCGCGTCTGGCGGCTGCGCAGCAGCCCGGCTGGGAGCAGCTGGCAGATGCTGGCTGGCAGCTGGCAGCAAAGGCCGCAGGGGAGACCGGCGCGGCAGTGTTTGCCGACCTTGGCCCCGCACCGGATACCGAGAACAACCCGGCAGAGCAGGTGTATCTTGCCGTGGCAAAGCGCTTTGCACTGCTGGGCGCACGGAATTTTCTATTCGAGACCCTGAGCGCCGAGGATGGTGTGCTGGAAGCGATTCGTGCGCTGAAGCAGACCGTGCCGGAGGTCTTTGTGCTGGTGTCCTTTGCGGTGCTGCCGGACGGCTACACCCGCGAGGGTCGTTACTGCGCAGAACTTGTGCGCCGCATGGCGCAGAGCGGCGTAGTGGATGCCGTAGGTTTGAACTGCGTGTCTGCCCCGGGCGCGATGCGTGCACTGGTACAGCAGCTGGGAGATGCGGGACTGCCCCTTTCGGTCATGCCCAATGCGGGCTACCCGGTGGTGGCACGGGCGCAGGTGCGTTATCAGGGCAAGCCGGAATATTTTGCCCGGGAGCTGAGCCGCCTTGCCAGTGAGGGCGTGCGCATTCTGGGCGGCTGCTGCGGCACGACACCGCAGCATATTGCTGCCCTGCGCACCGCACTGGATGCTCTGCCGGAAACGCTGCCCGCCGCCCCGGCGGCAAAGTCTGCCGAAGCGGCAAAGCCTGTGGTGGAAATGGACGACGCCTTTCTGCGCAAGCTGCGCGCCGGGCAGCGGGTCATCGCGGTGGAGCTGGATTCCCCCAAGGACGCCGACCTGACTGCGTATCTCGAGGGTGCCCGCCGCTTGCAGGCCGCCGGTGCCGACCTGCTGACCATTGCAGACTGCCCCATTGCCCGGGCGCGGATGGATTCCTCGCTGGTAGCGTGCCGGGTGCACCGGGAGCTGGGCATGAACGTGCTGCCCCACATGACCTGCCGGGACCGCAACCTGAACGCCACCAAGGCACTGCTGCTGGGACTGTACGCCGAGGGCGTGCGGGAGGTACTGGCCATTACCGGCGACCCCATCCCCACCGCAGAGCGGGACGAGGTGAAAAACGTGTACCAGTTCAACTCCCGCAAGCTGGCGCAGTATATCGTATCGCTGGCCGGGGAGGGGCGGGAGATGCCCAGCCCCATCACGGTGTTCGGTGCGCTGAACCTGAACGCCCGCAACTTTGAGGTGGAGCTGCGCCGCGCCGCAGAAAAGCTGGAAAACGGCATGAGCGGTTTCCTCACCCAGCCGGTGCTGTCGGCACAGGCGGTGGAAAACCTGAAAAAAGCCCGGGAGACGCTGGGTGAGCAGGCGAAAATTCTGGCGGGCATCCTGCCGGTGGTCAGCCAGCGCAATGCCATCTTTATGGAAAACGAGGTCAACGGCATCCATGTGGACGAGGCCATCATCCAGAAGTTTGAGGGGCTGGACCGCGCCGCAGGTGAGGAGCTTGGACTGGAAGTCTCGGTGCAGGCAGCTAAGGCGGCTGCGCCCTATGCGGACGGCTTTTACCTGATGACCCCCTTCAACCGGGTGGCGCTGATGGAGCGGCTCATTGCCCGCCTGCGCACGGAGGTGACGGATTGAACAACGTAAAACGGGCGCCGGAAGGGGAAAAAGCACCGCTGCTCAGCATCATTGTGCCAGTGTATAAGGTGGAAAACTATCTGCCCAAATGTATTGATTCCATTCTGGCGCAGACCTTTACGGACTTTGAGCTGATCCTTGTGGAGGATGGCTCACCGGACGATTGCCCTGCGCTGTGCGATGCCGCCGCCGAAAAAGATGCCCGCGTCCGGGTGATCCACCAGAAAAACGGAGGATTATCTGCCGCCCGCAACGCCGGGCTGGACGCAGCAAGGGGCGCATGGATCGGCTTTGTGGATTCAGACGACTACATTGCACCGGAAATGTATGAAGTGCTGTACCAAGCCGTGCAAAGCACCGGGGCAGATCTTGCCCTGTGTGATTACGCCGAGGTGGACGAGACGGGAGCGCCATGTCAGTCGATGCACGTTCGTCTTGAAAAAAAGGTCTTTGCCGGGCAGGATTTACTGAAAAATGCTACGGATTCGATGATCCAGCCTGCGTGGAACAAGCTGTACCGCCGCGCCGTCTTTGCGCAGCTGCGCTACCCGGAGGGAAAGCTGAACGAGGATCTGTTCCTGATCCCGGAGGTCTGTTTGCAGATCCAAAAGGCCGTGGTGGTGCCAAAGACGCTGTATTATTATGTGCAGCGCGGCGGCAGCATTATGAGCGGTAATAAAACGCTGCGCCATTTCGACGCTGCCGAGGCGGCACAACGGTATTGGGACTGTCTTGTGGAAAACGCTGCATACGATGCACTGGCAAATGCGGCAAAATTTACGATGGGCAGCGTGAGCCGGGTGTACCGGCAGCTGCCCCCGGCGCTGCGCAAAGCACCCCGCAGCCGGGAAATGCTGCGGATGCAGTTTAAGGTGGTCAGCCGCACCCGGAGGTACTGCGCCGTCCCGGGCGGGCTTTGGCTGCAAAGCTGGCTGCTGTGGCACTTTCCGCAGACATACAGTCGTCTGCGGGAACTCAAGGGCTGAGGAGAAAGAGAAAAACGCATGAGAACACGCTATTCTATCATCAACATGATGGTCAACATCGGCGGGCAGTTTCTGACGATGCTGCTCTCCTTTATCAACCGGATGGTGTTTATCCACTGCCTTTCGGCTGCCTATCTGGGCGTCAACGGCCTGTTTACCGATGTGCTCAGTATCCTTAATTTTGCGGAGCTGGGCATCGGCACGGCTATGGTGTTCAGTATGTACGAGCCGGCCGCTCGGGATGACGAGCGGAAGCTGGCGCAGCTGATGAACCTGTACAAGTGGATGTACCGGGCGGTGGCGGCTACGGTGCTGCTGTTCGGGCTGGTGTTGCTGCCGCTTCTGCCACACCTCATCAAGGGCGGCGAGGGTATTGAGCATATCACACTGATCTACATGATGTATGTGGCATCCTCGGCCAGCTCCTATCTGCTGAACTACAAAAGCTCTATCTATCAGGCCTATCAGAAGAGCTATCTCTGTACCGGATGGACTCTGGTGTGCGAGTGCATCCGCACCGTCGTGCAGATCGTGGCATTGCTGCTGACGGGAAACTTTATCCTGTACCTTGCCATCCAGCTGGTGATACAGTTTATACCCAACATCATGATCTCCCGCATGGTGGATAAGGAATTTCCCTACTTAAAGAAATACCGTGAACTGCCGGACAGGGAGGAGCGGAACGGCATCCTGAAAAACATCGGCGCCATGAGTATGCACAAGCTGGCAATCGTCATTGTGCGCAACACGGACAGCCTGCTGATGTCCTCCTTCATCGGGCTGGCAACGGTAGGAATTTACTCCAATTACCGGCTGGTGCTCAACGCGCTGAACAACCTGATGACCAAGGTCGTCACAGCCTTTTCCGGCAGCGTGGGCAACTTTGCGGCACTGGAAAACTCTGACCGGCTGTATCAGGTGTATAAAGAAATGGATTTTCTCTTTTTTATGCTGTCCGGCTACCTGACCGGCGGGCTGATGATGCTGTTCAACCCCTTGATCGCCCTGCTGTTTGGCAGGGAATACTGTTTCCCGATGACGACCGTGACGATCATCGTGGCGGAATTTTACATCACGCGGATGCGGCAGACGAACCTGTTGTTCCGGGAGGTCATGGGTCTGTTCTGGAACGACCGCTATAAGGCTGTGGCAGAGTCCGCCATCAATCTGGTAGTCTCCCTTGTGCTGGTGCAGCGTTACGGCGTGACCGGTATTATCGGGGGCACTATCATCAGCACGCTGTGCACCTGTACTTGGATAGAGCCTTATATCTTTTTGAAATACGGCGTTCAGGACGCATGGCAGAAAAAGCTGCGGGCTTATTTTGCGCAGTATCTAAAGCGGCTGCTGCTCACGGCAGCGGTCTCGGCGGCAGCGGTGCTCTGGGTGCGGCGCTTCCCGGTAGACAACTTCGGCGTTTTTATTCTGGACGGTGTGCTTTATACAGCCGTATTCGCAGGGGTGATCGTATTGCTCTACCGGCGCAGCGCGGAGTACGCGGAGCTGAAGCGGCGTGTACAGGAGATCTTGAAAAGGAGAGCCGGATGAATACAGAAAAAAGCCCCCTGATCTCGGTGATCGTACCGGTCTATAAGGTGGAAAAGTATCTGCCCGCGTGTCTGGACAGCCTGCTGGCGCAGACCTACCGGAATTTTGAGCTGATCGTTGTGAACGATGGCTCGCCGGACGACTGCTGGCAGATCATGCAGCGCTATGCGGCGCAGGATGCCCGGGTGCGCATTTTCAACAAAGAAAACGGTGGGGTGTCCTCGGCACGCAATTTTGGGCTGGATGTGGCAAGGGGCGAATACATCGGCTTTGTGGATTCCGATGACTTTGTGCTGCCGCAGTATCTGGAATGGCTGTACGATGCCTTGTGCAGCTGCGGCACTCGCATGGCTATGTGCCGTTACCGCAGCATACGGGAAAACGAGTCCCTGTGGACAGTGACGGAATGCCCGGCACCGCAGAGGATCACGGCGGAAAACTACTCGTGGATGCGGGAATGGAGCGGCGGGCACTGCTGGCGAATGCTGACCCACCGGGAGCTGCTGCGGGATATCCGTTTTGATCCGGCATTGCTTTATGGGGAGGATACCCTGTTTTTTGTGATGGAATTTCTCGAGGCTGGCAGTCTGGCGTTTTTGAACTGCCCGCTGTATGCCTATCTTGAACGACCAGATTCTGCCGTGCGGCAGAAGCCGAGCCTGCGCTTTTATACGGCGGCACTGGCATGGGAACGGGTCTGGCAGCTGGCAAAGGAGCAGCCGGATCCCTTCCGCAGTACTACGGATCAGCGCTGCATCATGTCCTGCGCCGAGGTATATTTCCGGCTGGTCAACCAGCCGGAGCGGGACCCGGAAAAGGAAAAAACACTGCTGGAACTGGCAAAGACGCACCGCCGCGCTGCGTGGAAGATCCCGTTAGAGCACAAAAGCCAGAAGCTGCAGGCACTGATGGTGAGCTACTGCCCGCATCTGGGCGCAAAGGTATGGAAGCTGGTGCGTTGGGTGAAAGGTTTGAAAAACTGATTGACAAATTCCACAAAAAACGTTATATTCTTTTTATAAATGCGTTGAAAAAGAGTGTGCATCGTCTGGGACCGCACAGAGAGCCGGGGGCAGCTGAAAACCCGGCGGGATACCGGCGGGGCACTGTCACTTTGGAGCAGAAGCGGTGAGCTGAGCCGGTAAGCCGCTTTCGGGTCTGCCCTACGTTACAGGGGCATCAAGGGGCGCGGAGCTTTCCGCGCAATTTGGGTGGTACCGCGGTCATGTATTTACAGCCGTCCCATGGAACGCTCCGTGGGGCGGCTTTTTGCGTCCCACTTCATCAAATTTTTGGGAGGACACTATGAAAGAGCTTGCAAAGCAGTACGATCCCAGTCAGGTGGAAGATCGTATCTACCAGTTCTGGCTGGACGGCGGCTACTTCCACACGAAGGCCGATCCGGACAAGAAACCCTACACCATCGTGATGCCGCCGCCGAACGTTACCGGTCAGCTGCACATGGGGCATGCGGTGGATAACACCATGCAGGATATCCTCATCCGCACCAAGCGGATGCAGGGCTACGCCGCCCTGTGGGTGCCCGGCACCGACCACGCCTCCATTGCTACCGAGGCTAAGGTGGTGGAGGCTATGCGCGCCGAGGGCCTGACCAAGGAGATGGTCGGCCGCGACGGTTTTCTGGAGCGCGCATGGGCATGGAAAACCAAGTACGGCAACCGCATCGTCAGCCAGCTGAAAAAGCTGGGCAGCAGCTGCGACTGGGAGCGCGAGCGCTTTACCATGGACGAGGGCTGCTCTGAGGCTGTCAAGGAAGTGTTCGTGCGCCTGTACGACAAGGGCCTGATCTACCGCGGCAACCGCATGGTCAACTGGTGCCCCCACTGCAACACCTCCATTTCCGACGCCGAGGTGGAGTACGAGGAGAAGGATGGCAGCTTCTGGCACCTGCTGTACCCGGTCAAGGAGACCGGCGAGATGCTGGAGCTGGCTACCACCCGCCCCGAGACCATGCTGGGTGATACCGCCGTGGCTATCAACGGTGAGGATCCCCGTTACGCCCATCTGCACGGCTGCCATGTGGTGCTGCCCCTGCTGAACAAGGAGATCCCCATCGTCTGCGATGAGCACGCCGATATGACCAAGGGCACCGGTGTCGTGAAGATCACCCCCGCCCACGACCCCAACGACTTTGAGGTCGGTCTGCGCCACGACCTGCCCATCGTGCGCGTGTTCACCTACGACGGCCACATGACCGGCGCTGCCGACAAGGCTGCCGCCGATGCCCTGTTTGCTGCCGGCAAGAACACCGTCAACGAGCCCCATGTGCTGGACTGCGGCAAGTACGCCGGCATGACCGCACTGGAAGCACGCAAGGCCATTCTGGCCGACCTGAAGGAGGGCGGCTTCCTGAAGGAGATCGAGCCCCTGAAGCACGAGGTCGGCACCTGCTACCGCTGCCACTCCACCATCGAGCCCATGGTGTCCAAGCAGTGGTTCGTCAAGATGGAGCCGCTGGCAAAGCCCGCCATCGAGAGCGTGGAGAAGGGCGAGATCAAGTTTGTGCCCGAGCGCTTCACCAAGAACTATATGAACTGGATGAAGAACACCCGCGACTGGTGCATCAGCCGTCAGCTGTGGTGGGGCCATCAGATCCCGGCATGGTACTGCGACGACTGCGGCGAGACCGTGGTGGCAAAGTCCGCTCCCTGCGCCTGCCCCAAGTGCGGCAGCGCAAAGCTGACCCAGGACCCCGATACGCTGGATACCTGGTTCTCCTCCGCTCTGTGGCCCTTCAGCACGCTGGGCTGGCCCAATGAGGAGAGCGAAGACCTCAAGTATTTCTACCCCACCAACACCCTCGTCACCGGCTACGACATCATCGGCTTCTGGGTCAGCCGCATGATCTTCTCCGGTCTGGCCTACACCGGCAAGGCTCCCTTCGACACCGTCTGCATCCACGGCATCGTCCGCGACAGCCAGGGCCGCAAGATGTCCAAGAGCCTGGGCAACGGCATCGACCCGCTGGAGGTCATTGCCCAGTACGGCGCAGACGCCTTGCGCTTTATGCTGGTGGACGGCTCCACTCCGGGCAACGACATGCGTTATATCGAAAAGAAGGTGGAGGCTGCCCGCAACTTTGCCAATAAGCTGTGGAACGCCACCCGCTTTGTGCTGATGAACCTGCCCGAGGACTTTGAGCCGGGCCTGCCCAGCGAGGAGCTGCTGGACATGAGCGACAAGTGGGTGCTGACCAAGCTGAATCAGGTGGCTGGTGCTATGACCGATAATCTGGAGCACTACGAGATGGGTCTGGCTGCCGCCAAGATCAACAGCTTTATCTGGGATGTCTACTGCGACTGGTTCATCGAGATCGCAAAGCCCCGCCTGAACTCCGGCGATGCACAGCAGGCCGACACCGCCCGCCGTGTGCTGGTGTATGTGCTGGACAAGGCCCTCAAGCTGCTGCATCCCTTCATGCCCTTCATCACCGAGGAGCTGTATCAGGCTCTGCCCGGCTCTGCCGAGACCATCATGACCCAGAGCTGGCCCACCTTCGATGAAGCTCACAACTGGGCCGACGAAGAGGAAGCCTTTGAAAAGGTCATGGACTACATCAAGGCCGTGCGTACCATGCGCACCGAGATGAATGTCCACCCCGCCAAAAAGACCAGCATGATCATCGAGACTGCCGACGCAGCACCCTTCCAGAAGGCACAGGTCTATCTGGCAAAGTTCGCCTTTGCCACCGATGTGACCTTTACCGAGAAGTATGAGGGCAGCACCGACGGCATGGTGCAGGTGTCCACCCACGCTGCACGCGGCTTCATCCCCATGATGGAGCTCATCGACCGCGACAAGGAGCTGGCACGTCTGAACAAGGAAAAGGCCAAGGCCGAAAAGGAAATGGCCATGTTCGCAAATCAGCTGGACAACCCCAAGTTTGTGGAGCGTGCTCCGGCGGCACTGGTGGAGGATATCCGCAATAAATACGCCAAGAGTCAGGACAAGCTCGCCAACATTGAACAGAGCATCAAGGCTCTGGGCTGATTTGAGCGGGGGTCGTCATAGCAGCGCACAGCGCGCTTTTCCGTGGGTCGCTGCAGGGCGGGTACTCTTTACTCTTGCCCTCCTTGGCTGCATCGTGTTCATCTTTTCCAATTCCATGAAGATCGGCGAGGTCTCTCAGGGCTCCAGCGGCCGGGTGCTTGCCCTGCTGCAGGGAGTGCTGCGCCGTCTGGGCCATCCGGCCCTTGCCCAGCGCCTGACGGATCACATCGTGCGCAAGCTGGCGCATTTCTGCGAGTATACGCTGGAAGGCTTCCTGCTCATGCTGTGCACGCGGGTGTACACCCGGAACTACATCTGGCACATCAGCGTGCCGCTGCTGGGCGGCGTGCTCACCGCACTGGCCGATGAGACCATCCAGATCTACTCGCCGGGCCGCAGCAGTCAGGTCACGGATGTGTGGCTGGACTCTGCCGGTGTGCTGGCAGGCATCCTTGCAGCGCTGGTGCTCATGGCGTTGTGCGGGCTGCTGTTTCATCATTGTAATAAGGAGTAACCAATGACCATCGAACAGGCAAATCAGTATTTTGCCGCCCTGCCGGACGGCTTTGCCTCCACCGAACAGCTGCGCACCGCGTTCACCGCGCCGGTGCAGAAGGTGCAGTTTGTGGGTGTGGCGGGCACGGCGGGCAAGACTGTGGTGGCCCGCCTGCTGGCGGCCATCCTGCACGCACAGGGCATCCATGCGGGCCTGTACCATGCGGGTTCCCGCCCGCTGTCGGAGCGCATCTGCATCGATGACGCTCCGGTGGACGAGGGCCTGCTGGCCTTGACGGCAGAAGCTCTTTCCGCCGCCGAGGCTCTGCCCCGGGACGCAGCAGAGCTGGCAGCAGCGGCCAACTGCTTTGGCGCAGCGGGCTGCACGCTGGCTGTGGTGGAGCTGCCGGATGCGGGCCTTGCCGAAGCGCTGCCCGGTATGCCGGTGTGCGCCGTCACCTCGGTCGGCCCGGACGGCGTGAGCCGCTCGGTGGAGCGCCTTGCCGCACTGGCGGCAGGCGTCATGCGCAAAGGCAGCATCTGCGTCACCGCGCCGGAGCAGCCTAAGGCGGTGCTCAGTGAGCTGGTT
>ERZ506917.450-NODE-450-length-15752-cov-6.696184_pt1 | contig 15752 bp, 13 predicted proteins | sample MGYA00512904_ERZ506917 | MGnify/ENA metagenome assembly ERZ506917 | reverse complement strand
TTCCCCCTATCAGGGGGAAATGTCCCGAAGGGACAAAAGGGGTAGGGATGCTGTCTGCGAAGCAGACTGAGAGGTTGCTGCAAATTTGATACGACCTCTCCGTCTCGGCGTTCCGCCGAGCCACCTCCCCTGAGAGGGGAGGCTTGGGAACTGCACATTCCCATGGGCTTCCCCTATGAGAGGAAGGTTTTTTCACATCACATTCTCCACTGTCGGCAGTTCCATGCGGCGGATGTGTTCGAGGCGGGCGGTGAGTTCGTGGCAGGCGGCGAGGTAGTCGTCGAGATCTTCGAGGCGGATGAACTGCTCGAGCTGCGCGAACAGCGCGATGACCTCGTCGACCTCCTCGTGGTGCAGAAAGATCCCGAGGATCCGCTCGCGTCCCTCCCAGACCTCCTTCGCCTGCCGCAAGGACGCGGCCGCGCCGGTATAGTCCTCCGTCTCCGCCTGGCGGATGGAGCGCTCGAGCAGCTCGTTCGTCTGCGCGCCGGACGCGCGCACATAGAAAAGAGAAAACAGCCCCACCGCAAGGCAGAGCGCAAACACCACACAGGCGATCAGAACATGCTTCATGCCGGATCCTCCTGCATGGCCGCGAAATAGAGCTTGCCGCCCGGTTCGCTCGTGAGCAGGTACACGTCCTGCATGCGGCAGTTGTAGCTCTGCAGGATCCCCTGCACCCATGCCTCGTCCTTGCCGAGCAGGGGCAGGTTCTGCTTCTGCAGGCGCCCGGAGGCGATCACCGTCACCGGCAGCTTCCGCGCGCTGGCCTGCACGCCCGCGTCCTTGGCGGACGCGGGCTCGTATTTCGGATACAGAAACGTCGAGATCGCGCCGCTCGTCTCCAGAATGGCGTACTGCACCTGCGCGAGGTCCGTCACGCCCTGGATGCGCAGGTACTCCGAAAGCTCGTCGGTATTGACGCGCGTTTTTTTGAGATTCTGCTGCAGCAGCCGCCCGTTTTCGATCAGAATGACCGGCTTGCCGCACAAAAACCGCCGCACGCCCACGCTCCGGTATGTCAGCACGGACAAGACCAGCTCCACGCTCAGAACGACCAAAATCGGCAGCAGCCCCGCCAGCAGCGGCGTGCCTGTCTCCTGCATCGGCACGGCGGCGAGGTTGGCGATCAGCATCGTCACGACGAATTCCATCGGCTCCATCTCGCCCAGCTGCCGCTTGCCCATGAGCCGCACGACCAAGATCAGCGCCAGATACAAGATCACGGCGCGAATGAGTGAAATCAGCATAAAAAACCCTCCCTGCCCAGCATTCCCGCAAGGCAGGGAGGATATACCGTCTTCCGTTTTGTTCGTTTTATTGCTCGAGATACTTTTCGCAGACCATTCTCGCTTCCCGTGCGGTCGCTTCCTCGTCGATGCGGGCGAGGCGGCCTTCGCGGACGGTGATCCGGCCGTTCACGACGGTGTAGTCGACCGGGCCGCGGACGCCGACCGTGGCCAGCACGGCCTTCGGGTCATAGCACGCGCCGACGAGCTCGAGCCGGCGGCTGTCGATCAGAAACAGATCGCAGCACCTGCCCACGCTGAGACTGCCGATGTCATCGCGGCCAAGCAGCCGCGCGCTGCCGCGCGTGGCGATCTTGAGGAAGTCGTAGCCGGACGGCGCTTCGCGGCTGGAGTTCAGCCGGTGGAGCAAAAAGGCCGTGCGCAGCTCCTCCATGAGGCTCGAGCCGTCGTTCGAGGCCGAGCCGTCGACGCCGAGGCCGACGGGCACGCCGAGCTTCAGCATGTCCGGGATGCGCGCGATGCCGGAGGCGAGCTTCATGTTCGACGCCGGGCAGTGGCACACGCCGGTGCCGGTCTCGGCCAGAAGCTTCAGCTCATCGTCGTTAAAATGGATGCCGTGCGCGTACCACACGTCGGGCCCGACCCAGCCGAGCGTCTGCATGAACGCCAGCGGGCGCATGCCCTCGCGCGCGAGCATGTAGTTTTCCTCGTCCTTCGTCTCGCACAGGTGGGTGTGCAGGCGGACGTGGTACTGCCGGGCGAGGATCGCGCTCTGCCGCAGCAGCTCCGCGGAGACCGAGAACGGCGAGCAGGGCGCGAGCGCGAGCTGCCGCATGGAGCCGAAGGAGGGATCGTGATAGGTCTCGATGAGGCGGGCGGAATCCTTCATAATTTCATCCACCGTCTGCACCACGGAATCGGGCGGCAGACCGCCGTCCTTGACCGACAGGTCCATCGACCCGCGCGAGCAGTGCATCCGGATGCCAAGCTCCGAGGCCGCTTCAAACTGCGTGCCGATCAGATCGCCCGCGCCCGCGGGGAAGACGTAGTGATGGTCAAAGCAGGTCGTGCAGCCGTGCTTCATGAGTTCGCCCATGCCCGTCAGGCTCGACAGGCGCACGACGTCGGTATCGAGGTTTTTCCAGATCTCATAGAGCGTCTTCAGCCAGTCGAACAGCTCCATATTCTGCACCTGCGGCAGATTGCGGGAGAACTGCTGGTAGAGATGATGGTGCGTGTTGATCAGCCCCGGATAGCAGAGCATATGGCGCGCGTCCAGTACCTCCTCCGCGGGCTTTTCCAGCTTCGGGCCGATGGCGCGGATCACGCCGTCCTCGGCGTAGAGGTCGACGTTTTCGTAGACCGTATCGCTCTCATCGCAGGAGACGAGCTTCGAGATGTTGCGGATTAAAAGACGCTGCATGGCAAATCCCATCCTTTTTTCAGATAGTCCTATTTTACCACGCGGCCGCGAAAAATCAACCTTTTATGCGATAGCGCTTGCGGGCCGCGGGCAGATATGATAGAATCGATGCAAGGTAAATGGCATTTACGGAGGCGTACTATGACGCTCGGACAGAAGCTCAAAAAAGCCCGGCTCGACCGCGGGCTGACCCAGGCGCAGGTCGTGGGCGACCGCATCACACGCAATATGCTCTCGCAGCTGGAAAACGACCTGGCCTCGCCGTCGGTCGGGACGCTGGAATATCTGGCGTCGGTCCTCGGCGTCCAGGCCGCGTGGCTGCTCGCGGATGAAAAGGAAGAGGAAGCCGCCGGACGCACCGAGCGGCTGCGCGCGTGCTACCGCGGCGGCGACTGGGCCGGCTGCCTGGAGCTTGCGCAGGATCTGCAGCCGGACGACGAGCAGGCGCTGCTGCTCGCGCTGGCCGCGGCGCAGTGCGCCCTGCACGCGCTGGAGGCCGAGCGCTTTGCCGCCGCGCAGCAGCTGGCGCGGCAGGCGCTGAGCTGGAACAAAGCGAGCCTGTACGGGCATGCGCAGGTCCGGCTGGAGATGCTCCGCGTCCTCGCGCGCTGCGCGGAGCAGACCGGCGGGGACGCCGAGGCGGCCTTCGCCGCCTACCGCGCCGCCTATACCGAGCTGCAGCCCGCCGTGCCGTATCACCTGTGCATGGCCCGCTATCAGCTCATACAGGAGCATCTGCCCGCCGCCGAGCACGAGATCTGGTCGATCTCTGACCTGCCGGAATCGAGCCGCGCGGAATACCTCATCCTCCGCGGCCGGTTAGCCTGCAAAAAGGAGCAGTATGAGACCGCCGCGGAATACCTCCGCCGGGCCGACGCCCTCGGCCCCCTGCCCAAGCTCCTCGAGCGCGAGCTCTGCCAGGCCATGGAGCTCGCCAGCCGCGAGCTGCAGGACTACAAGACCGCCTACGAATACGCCGCAAGGCAGCTGAAGCTGTGACGGGCCAGAACCTCTCCGCCTCGCTCCGCTCGGCACCTCCCCTTGACAAGGGGAGGCTTTGGACTTACGCAAACCCAAGGCTCCCCTTGTCAAGGGGAGCTGGCCCGCAGGGCCTGAGGGGTTAAGCCCCGCCGCAGCGGGCCAATGGCTTCCCCTGGGGGAAGCTGGCTCGGCGAAGCCGAGACTGATGAGGGCCGGGGAGCACTGGCAGATCGCTTTGCGGTTTCAGCAAAATCGCCGCTGCTCCCCTACCCTCATCCGTCTGCTCCGCTTCGCTCCGCATCCACCTTCCCCTCATAGGGGAAGGCATAAAACGCCCGGCTCCTATGGGGAGCCGGGCGTCTGTCTCTTTTATCTTCCGGTATAAGCGTTGGCCCAGCCGGTCTCGAGGGTCGCCCAGTCGCGCTGGGGGAGTTTGCCGGTCCAGGTCTCGACACGGTCGCCCATGGTGCAGGTGTGACTGTTGGTGGCCTCCATGATGGCCTCGTAGAACCAGTCGGTGGTCTGCACATCCGGCCAGTCGATGCGGTCGGAGATCTTCATGTGCGCCTTCGACGGCTTGCGGCCGAGCGTCCGGTTGACGATGGCGCAGGCTTCGGCGCGGGTGATCTTGCTTTCGGGCTTGAACGAACCGTCGGAATAGCCCTCGATCAGGCCGGCGTCCTTCGCTGCCGTGACATAGGGTGCAAACCAGTCGGTCGTCTTCACATCGGTGAAGTAATTGTACACGGCAGAGCCGTTATTCTGCGTGAAGCTCACGGCGATCTTCGCAAACTCCGCGCGGGAGATCGGCGCGTCGGGGCGGAACGTGCCGTCCGCGTAACCGCCGATCACGCCCATGTTCGAAAGCGTGGAGACCGCGTTGTTGTACCACTTGTCGGCCGAAACATCGGAGAAGTCATTCTTCGAGGACCAGTACTTCGCGCGCGTATCGTCGTCCAGCAGCCGGAAGAAGATCGTCGCGACCTCCGCCCGCGTGATCTTCCCGTTCGGGCGAACGGTGCCGTCGGCGTAGCCGATCAGATAGGAATAGTGGTCATCGGTGTTGGCCTGCAGGGCCGGGAGCAGGACGGCGGTGATGTCATCAACCTCGTCTTCTACGGTCTCCGTATAGCCGCAGTATTGGCAGACGCGCGTGACCATCCACTTGTACGAGCCGTCAGGCTGCTGGACCCAACCGGTTTCCGTGACGGTAAAAGCGTTGTCCTTGTAGCCATCGGTGTACTTATCATTCGTCGTATCCACAGAATGACTGACCATCTTGCCTTTTTCCCAAACGGTTTTGCCATCGATATTTACGACCGTGCGGCCGGAATTTCCTCTCTCGCGTTTTGTATTGAATTCAAACAGCTTCGAGCAGGTCACATCTTCCTGCTCCTTGTCATAATCCTTATGGCTTCCCTCTGTAGCTTTGATACCGTCAGCTTTGATCCCATCAACAGTATTGATTCCCGTGAAGTTGAGGATATATTTGTATTTACCCATATTCGCATCGTTGATGTTCAGGAAACTTTTGCTCTCCGGGTTGGTCGAATGTACCGTGCAATCTTTGAAGTTGACAGTGATATCGTGCTTCCCGGCGCTGTAATCCGTATAGACATTGACAACCTTTCCGGAAGACTCGAAAATGCAGTTGTCAAATGTCATTATTGGTGAAGAATACGTCCAAATCGCGTAGTCTCCCGGCGGGCAGATAAACGTGGTGTTCACAAACTTCGCAGAGGTATAGCCCCAGTAGAAGGTCTTACCTTTGACGGTACAATTTTCGACAACAGTATTGTCTGTGCGGATAAAGCCAAGATAGTCTTTTTCCGCGGACATGAGCGTTAAATTTTTAAACGTGACCGATTTTGCGCCATCAAAGCTGTAATCGCCGTTATATTCCGTTCCTTCAAGTGCAGGATTGGGAACTTCTGCACCGATCTGCCAGTTGACAGACTTTGCTCCAGTTCCAACAAACGTTACAGTTTTTCCAGCACAATATTTCGCCTGCCCTGACTTATCTTCTTCCGCATAGGTCGAGTAATTGCCATCAGCCAGATAAACTGTCGCGTTGTCTCCAATGTTCTCCAGTGCTTTCCCGACGGTTTTATAAGGGCTTTTTTCCGTGCCATTGCCGGTACTGTCGTTGCCGTTCTTCGCGTCGACATAAACCTTGGGGCCAGCCACATCCTCTGCCAGCACAGTGGCCGGGAGCAATCCTACGAGCATGACCAGCGCCAGCAGACAGGCTAAGATCCGTTTTTTCATCGTATTTCTCTCCTTTGATATGATTTGTCAGAAACCCATCTTCTGTATATTTAGTACAGAAGAAAAGCGTGTACACGCTTTTGCCTTTTCTGGGAATTGTACAGCAAGCATACCACACGTTTCCTGCGGTTGCAAGGATCGGATGGAATTTTTGTGGAATTTTTATAAATGGGGTGCGCAAAAAAGCCTCCCCTTTCAGGGAAGGCGGCACGGCGGAACGCCGGGACGGAGAGGGTGCGGCAGATTTGCGACGACCTCTCAGTCACCTTCGGTGACAGCTCCCCTGGAAGGGGAGCCAAGGGGAGCCTTGGATGCGGGCTTAAAAACGCCTCCCCTTGTGAAGGGGAGGTGCCGAGCGAAGCGAGGCGGAGAGGTTATTCCTTGATCGCCTTGACAAACGCGGCTTTGTCTTCGGCTTTGAAGAAGGCGCTGCCGGCGACGAGGACGTTGGCGCCGGCGGCGGTGCAGAGCCTGGCGGTCTGGGCGTTGACGCCGCCGTCGACCTCGAGCTCACAGGCCGGGTTGCGCGCGTCAATATACTTGCGGATCTGGGAGACCTTCGGCATCATGTCGGCCATGAAGCTCTGGCCGCCGAAGCCCGGCTCGACCGTCATCACGAGGATCAGGTCCACCAGCTCCAGATACGGCAGCACGGCCTCGGCCGGGGTCTTCGGCTTGACGCAGACGGCGGGCTTTTTACCGCAGGCGCGGATGCGGCGGATGGCCTCAAGGGTATTTTCCGGCGTGTCGGCCTCGACATGGACCGTCACGATATCCGCCCCCGCCTCGCAGAAGCGCTCGACATAGCGCACGGGCCGGTCGATCATCAGGTGCACGTCCAGCGTCAGGTCGGTGATCTTGCGGATGCACGGGATCGGGGCCAGGCCGATGGAAAGATTGGGAACAAACAGGCCGTCCATTACGTCAATATGAACATACTCGGCGCCGGCCTGCTTGATCCTGCCGATGTCCCGCCCGAGATCGGCAAAATCGGCAGCCAGGATAGAGGGAGATACACGGATCATGAAAATGCCTCCAATACATAAAATAGCGCCGCACCGCCCTGCGGCCGCGGGCATAGATATGGTTGTGCGGCCGTGCGCCGGCAGGATGCTTCCGCTGTTCTCCTGCGCAGCCGGTCCGGCCGCCCGCAAGGGCCGCTCCGGCGGCCTTTGCGCTATTATACCGTGCGGCCCCGGCGGTTGTCAATCCGCCGCGCGTGTTGACTTTCCCTTCTATTTGTACTACTATTATTTTGAAGAAGTATCATAAGTGCTCCGCCGCCGCGGAGAAAGGAAAACTATGGACGAACAGAAAAAGAAGAGTCAGAAAAAACGCTCGGTCATCCCGATCTACGCGATCGGCGCGGTGTGGCTGCTATACGCCGGGAAGCTTGATACCTTCCGGGGCATCGTGTCGTGCGCCGTCGTGTCGGCGATCGTATATGGCATCCTGCGCATCGTGCTGCGCGGCAAAAAGACCGACACGCCGGAAGAAGCGCCCGCCGCCGCGCCGGAGCCCCAGCCCGCAAAGCCCGAGCCGCAGCCGCAGCCTGAGGCGGACAAGCTCCCGCCTGAGCTGCAGTCGGTCATCTACCAGGGCAAGACCTCCATCGCCAAGATCCGCCAGCTCAACGACGAGATCCCCGACGAGCGCATGAGCGCCCAGATCGATCTCATCGAGCGGCTGACCACGCAGATCTTCGACTGCGTGAAGGAGCATCCGGAAAAGCTCAAGCAGATCCGGCAGTTCCTCAACTACTACCTGCCGACCACGATCAAGCTCATGGAGCAGTACGTGAAGCTGCAGAACCAGAGCGTCAAGACCGAAAACATCACCGAGGGCATGCAGAAGATCGAAGACCTGCTCGACAAGGTCATCGTGGCCTTCCAGCGCCAGCTCGACGCGCTGTTTGAGTCCGACGTTGTCGACATCACCGCCGACATCCGCGTCATGGAGCAGATGATGGCCAGCGAGGGTTTAACAGAAAAGAAAGATTTTGCGTAAAACGCCACAAGCTATTATATATAGGAGGAACAAACGATGGACGAATATATCCCCCAGCTGACGCTGACCCCGGATCTTTCCGCGCAGGCGCAGCCGGAAGTCAAAAAGGAAGAGGACCTCATCACCAAGGCGCAGGCCGCGCCTGAGACCGGGCCGGACCTTTCCGCCCTCTCCCCCGCCGAGCAGCAGGCCGTGCTGAGCTTCGCGAAGCAGATCGATCTGGAAAACGCGCAGCAGGTGCTCGAGTACGGCGCGTCCGCGCAGAAGAACATCGCGGACTTCTCCGACACCGCCCTGGCCAAGGTCAAGACCGGCGATCTCGGCGAGATCGGCACGATGCTCTCCGGCCTGCTCGTGGAGCTCAAAACGCTCGAGGAGCCGGAAAAGAAGGGCATCGCGGGCCTGTTCCGCAAGGCAAAGATCAATTCCGAGGAGCTCAAGGCCCGCTTCTCCACGGCCGAGGTCAACGTCGACCGCATCTCCGGGGAGCTGGAAAAGCACAAGGTCACGCTTTTGAAGGACGTGGCCGTCATGGATCAGATGTATGACCGGAATCTGCAGTATTTCAAGGAGCTGACCATGTATATCCTCGCCGGCAAGCAGAAGCTGGCCGAGGCCCGCAGCACCACCCTGCGCGAGCTGCGCGAAAAGGCCGAAGTCTCGAACCTGCCCGAGGATGCGCAGGCGGCCAACGACTTTGAAAACAAGTGCGTCCGGTTCGAAAAGAAGCTCCACGATCTCGAGCTCACGCGCATGATCTCGCTGCAGACCGCCCCGCAGATCCGCATGATCCAGAACAACGACACCACGCTCGTCGAGAAGATCCAGACCTCGGTCCTCAACACCATTCCGCTGTGGAAAAACCAGATGGTCCTGACGCTCGGCATCGAAAATTCCCGCCGCGCCATGGAAGCCCAGCGGCAGGTCACCGACATGACGAACGCGCTGCTGCAGAAAAACGCCGACATGCTGCACATGGCCTCCGTCGAGACGGCGAAGGAATCCGAGCGCGGCATCGTCGACATGGAGACGCTCAAGCACACCAACGAGCAGCTCATCTCCACGCTCGACGAGGTCCTGCAGATCCAGACCGACGGCGCAAAGAAGCGCCAGGAGGCCGAGCAGGAGCTCCGCCGGCTCGAGGGCGAGCTGAAGCAGAAGCTTCTGCAGCCGCGCAGCTGAACATCTAATAAGGAGTAACCATGAAGTTCTTTCAGAAGACCGGCGTTGCGGTCGCCATCACCGTATTGGCCATCGCCGCGGCGCTTTTCATCGGGCTGTCCCCGGTCCTGAAGTCCGGGGCCGAGACTGCCCCTGTGCAGACCGTTTCCTCGCAGGACACGTCCGCCCAGACCTCCTCCGCCAGCCTCCCGGCTTCGGAGTCGACCGCCTCCGGCACAGCCGGAGACGAGACGATCTCCAACAAATACATCCGCGACGAGGCCGGGCTCTTCACCCGCAGCGCAGAGAACACCATCAAGGACTACAACGATAAAATTTATTCCAAGACCGGCTCGCACGTCGCCATCCTCACCACCGCGGATACCGGCGGCATGTCGCTCGAGGGCTACACCAACAGCGCGTTCGACGCCATGGGCCTGAGCGAGTACGACATGCTCTTCTCCGTCGACACCGACACCCAGACGTGGTATGTGACGACCGGCGCGTATGTGGCGGACTTTGCCGACAGCCGGCTCGAGTCGATCTTCAAGGACGGCTTCGCCGCCATCCTCGACACCGACGCGGACGAGGCCGCGAAGGACCTTTACAAGGACCTCTACAGCTGGTGCAAGTCGAACCTGACCGGCGCTGCCGCGCCGCAGGCGGAGGAGCCGGTCCAGCAGGCCGGCTATGGAAGGAGAAAAAGCGTGATCGGCACCATCATCACCATTCTGATCATCTTCTGGATCCTGAAGGCCATCTTCGGCTCCGGCCGCAGAGGCGGCGGAGGCGGTGGCGGCTTCTGGTCCGGCCTGTTCCTCGGCTCGCTGTTTTCGAACCGGCACCACCATGGTCCCGGCCCGGGCCCCGGCCCGCGGCCCGGCGGGTTTGGCGGCGGTCCGCGCCCCGGCGGCTTCGGCGGAGGGCCGAGGCCGGGCGGCGGCTCGCGCGGCGGCTTTGGCGGCGGGCGGGGCGGCTTCGGCGGCGGACGGCGGTAAGGTCCGTTCTGAAAAATTTTCCAGAATAGCGGCTTTGCTTGCGGACATACTAATTCCGAACCTTATGAAGGAGGAATATTTCGTATGAGTTTCGCAAACGAAAAAGCCAACCACGCCATCGAATGCCACGTGACCCAGTGCAACAACCACTGCGGCTGCGCCGACTACTGCTCGCTCGACAAGGTCTGCATCGGTACGCATGAATGCGACCCGACCGTCGACCAGTGCACCGACTGCCTGTCCTTCGTCAAGAAGTAAATTTCCCGCACCCCGCGCCGCGGCAACCGCCGCGGCGCGGGGATCTTTGTTCCGTGATCCGCTGTTTACGATCGCGCGATTGCGTCCCACTGTTCCCCTATCGCAAATTCCGCGCAGATTGCTCAAAAACGGGCGATGAAGTTTGTAAAAAATGGCGGGCAAAAAAATTTGCAGGAGCATTGAAATTTTTTTGCCCGCCATTTATAATGAAACTACAATCTAAGATTGGTAGCTGTAAGGAAGTGTTTCGCACACGGGCTGCAACTATCACTCGGCTGGCGCGGCAGAGTGTTTCAGATGAGGATCTGAAGCACTTTTTGTTATATCCGGCCGGTGATCAACGCAAAGGAGGATTCATCCATGTACTTACTCACAAACGGACGCGTCATCACCCGCGACGAGGGCGGCAAGGGCTACTACGAAAAGGGCGCCGTCGCCTATGAGGGCACCAAGATCGTGGAGGTCGGCGAAGAGGCCGCGCTGCGCGCGAAATACCCGCAGGCGGAGATCATCGACGCCAGGGGCGGCGTCATCATGCCGGCCTTCATCAACGCGCACACGCACATCTACTCCGCGCTGGCCAGAGGCCTCTCCATCGCCGGCAACAACCCCACCAACTTCTACGAAGTGCTCGACGGCACCTGGTGGGCCATGGACCGCAAGCTGACGCTCGAGGGCTCCCGCGCTTCCGCGGACGCGCTGTACATCGACTGCATCAAGCAGGGCGTCACCACCATCTTTGACCATCACGCGGCCTACTGCGAGATCCCCGGCTCCCTGTTCCAGATCGGCGAGAGCGCGAAGAAATTCGGCATCCGCTCCTGTCTGTGCTACGAGGTCTCCGACCGCGACGGCGAGGAGAAGTGCCTGCAGGCCATCAAGGAGAACGCCGACTGGATCACCTACTGCGAGCAGCAGAAGGATCCGATGCTCGCCGCCATGTTCGGCGGCCACGCGCTGTTCACCATCTCCGACAAGACGTTTGACCGCATGGTCGAGGCCAACAACGGCCGCACCGGCTACCACATCCACGTCTCCGAGGGCATGAACGACGTCTATGACTCCCTGCAGAACTACGGCCGCCGCCCCGTGCAGCGCCTGCACGACCACGGCATTCTGGGCGAGAAGACCATCCTCGGCCACTGCATCCACGTGAACCCCGCGGAGATCGAGCTCATCCAGAACACCCACACCACGGTCGTCAACAACCCCGAGTCCAACATGTCCAACGCCGTCGGCGTCTGCCCGGTGCTGCCGCTCTCGAAAGCTGGCATCCTCCTCGGCCTCGGCACCGACGCATGGACCAACGATATGATCGAGTCGCTCAAGGCCGCGCTCTGCGTCCAGCGCCTCAACGCCTGCCTGCCGAACGTCGCGTGGTGCGAGGTCACGGGCATGCTGTTTAAAAACAACGCGAAGATCGGCGCGAAGTACTTCCCGGACGAGCTGGGCGTCCTGAAGGCCGGCGCCGCCGCCGACATCATCGTCATGGACTACAAGCCGTACACCCCGTTCTCCGATGAAAACATCGACGGCCACATCCTCTTCGGCATGACCGGCAAGCTCTGCCGCACGACCATCGCAAACGGCAAGCTCCTCATGAAGGACCGTGAACTCATCGGCATCGACGAGGAAGCCGAAAACGCGCATATCCTCGAAGCCGCCAAGAAGCTCTGGGGCGCACTGAACCACAGAGAGTATTAAGAATCAAAACCGCTGCAACAATTTCCGCGTTCCTGCGACTGTATAGATAGATATCCCTACAGTCAAGGAGGAACCATATGAAACGCATATACGATCATCTTTTCTGCTTTTTCCGTTGTTTCCACACTTTTGCAGGGGCCGATGGAGGCATCGGCTCCTGCCATGACGAACAGGAGGTAGACTGATGTACGAATTCCCCCGTCAGCGGTTTTGCAAGTGGCTTCTGCTTGCCGTGCTCGTCTTCTCCACGCTCGACGCTGCGCTGTTCGCCTTCTTCGATATCGGAATGGAACGGCTCGGCCTGCGGTGTCTCAATTCGTTCTTTGAGTACTATCTGCCGGAATTCTTTCCGGGAAAGCTGACCGTTTATGTTGCCGCGTTTGCGGGACTTGCCGCGCTCGTCGGCTGGATCCTTCTGGTCCGCGGAAACCACACGGGAACGGCCGTGATTTTTGCCGCCTCGATCCTTCCGGCGCTCAAAAGCTTTCTGATCTTCGTGACCAGCGTTCTGGCGCTTTTCAGCGCGGCGGATTTCGGCGCGCAGGCGCTGGCATTCGCAAAGGATCTCGTGACATTCGTCACAGCCGGGCTGCCCATCGGATTGATGCGTTTCTGGAAGGGCCGCGGCTATTAAAACTTAGGAGGTTTATCACATGTCTGAAAAAATGTATCCGCTCCCGTTCAAGTCTCTGATGAACTGGGTCGTCACCGAATACGCCCGCGAGGGTGAGATCTTCGGCGTCCATACCCCGTACTACGCCGGCGGCAAGACGCTGCCCATCTTCGGCGAGACGATCGAAACGCCGTTCGGCCCCGCTGCCGGCCCCAACAGCCAGCTCGCGCAGAACATCATCGCCGCCTACTTCGCCGGTGCCCGCTTTTTCGAGGTCAAGACCGTGCAGAAGATGGACGGCGAGGAGCTGGCCCGCTGCATCCCCCGTCCGTGCATCCTTGCCAACGACGAGGCCTATAACCAGGAATGGTCCACCGAGCTGGAGGTCCCGCAGGCGCAGAACGAGTATATCAAGGCCTGGTGCGCGCTGAAGGTTTTGTCCAAGGTCTACGGCCTCGGCTCGCCGGACGGCTTCGTGTTCAACATGTCCGTCGGCTATGATCTCGAAGGCATCAAGGGCCCGAAGATCGACAGCTACATCAACAACATGATGGACGCGTCGGGCACCGCGCAGTTCCAGGAATGCCTGGCCGTCCTGACCGAGATGTTCCCGGCGGAGAAGGACTATATCGCCGCCATCTCCCCGCGTGTCAGCCGCAGCGTCACCGTCTCCACCCTGCACGGCTGTCCTCCGCAGGAGATCGAGCGCATCACCTCCTACCTGCTGCGGGAAAAGCACCTGCACGCGTTCGTCAAGTGCAACCCGACCATCCTCGGCTACAAGACCGCCCGCACCATCCTCGATTCCATGGGCTATGACTACATCGTCTTCGATGCGCATCACTTCAACGAGGACCTGCAGTGGGCTGACGCCGTGCCGATGTTCGAGCGGCTGCAGGCGCTGGCCGATTCGCTCGGTCTGGAGTTCGGCCTCAAGCTCTCCAACACCTTCCCGGTCGACACCACGCGGAACGAGCTGCCCGGCACCGAGATGTACATGTCCGGCCGGAGCCTGTTCCCGCTGACCATTGAGATGTGCAATCGCATCAGCCGGCAGTTCGGCGGCAAAATGCGTATCTCCTTCGCCGGCGGCGCAGAATTCTTCAACTGCGACAAGCTGTTCGCGGCCGGGATCTGGCCCATCACCGTGGCCACCACCATCCTCAAGCCCGGCGGATACAACCGCCTGCACCAGATGGTCGAAAAGGTCGAGAAGCTGCCCTACCGCGCCTTCAGCGGCACCGACTCCGCCGCCATCAGCGATCTGTCCGCGGCCAGCCACACCGATCTCCACCATCTCAAGCCCATCAAGCCCCTGCCCGCGCGCAAGAGCGAGGACAAGGTCCCCCTCATCGACTGCTTCACTGCGCCCTGCAAGGGCGGCTGCCCGATCCATCAGGATATCCCGGAGTACATCGAGCTCGTCCGCCGCGGTCTGTACGGCCCGGCCCTGAAGCTCATCACCGAGAAGAACCCGCTGCCGTTCTTGACCGGCACGATCTGCGCGCACCGCTGCCAGAACAAGTGCACGCGCAACTTCTACGACGAATCCATCCACATCCGTGACGCCAAGCTTGTCGCCGCCGCACACGGCTATGACGCGCTGATGGCCTCCATCCGGCCCACCGAAAAGCTGCCCGGCAAGAAGGCTGCCATCATCGGCGGCGGTCCGACCGGCATCGCGGCGGCCTACTTCCTGGCCCGCGGCGGCGTGCAGACCACGATCTTCGAGCGCGAAGAAAAGCTCGGCGGCGTGCCGCGCTACGTGATCCCCGCGTTCCGGATCTCCGATGAAGCGCTCGACAAGGACGTCGCGCTCATGGAGCGCCTCGGCGTCGAGGTCAAGTGCGGCGCTCCGGCCCCGAGCGTGGCCGAGCTCAAGAAGATGGGCTACACCCACATCCTCCTGGCCACCGGCGCCTGGCAGGCAGGCGAGCTGGGCATCCCCGGCAACGTCCGCGGCGTCATCGCCTGGATGAAGGAAATGAAGCAGCAGGTCAAGCCGTGCCTCGAGGGCCACGTGGTCGTCGTCGGCGCAGGCAACACCGCGATGGACGCCGCCCGCGTCGCCAAGCGCATGGGCGCAGCCTCCTCCACGATCGTCTACCGCCGCACGAAGAAGGAAATGCCCGCCGACGAGCATGAACTGAAGCTCGCCATCGACGAGGGCGTGAACCTCGTCGAGCTGGCCGCGCCGGTCGAGCAGAAGGACGGCAAGCTGGTCTGCAGCAAGATGCAGCTCGGCGAGCCCGACGCTTCCGGCCGCCGCAGCCCCGTCGCCACCGGCGAGACGTTTGAGATCCCGTGCGACCTCGTCCTCTCCGCCATCGGCGAGAAGGTCGACGCGAAGCTCATGGCCGAAAACGGCATCGAAATGGGCCGCAAGGGCCCGGCCTTCCAGACCAACGTCGAAAACGTCTGGTCCGCCGGTGACGCGCACCGCGGTCCCGCGACCGTCGTCGAGGGCATTGCCGACGCCGCCGCCTTTGCAGAGGCCGTCATCGGTGCAGCGCACACCTACGAGATCCCCGAGCAGGCCTATCCCACCAAGGCCGACGCCATCGCCAAGAAGGGCACGCTCCACATGGCCGGCTGCTCCGGCTGCGAGGGCAGCCGCTGCCTCGACTGCAACACGGTCTGCGAAAACTGCGCCGATTCCTGCCCGAACCGCGCCAACGTCGTCGTGAAGCTGGCCGATGGCCGCCACGAGATCGTCCACGTCGACAAGATGTGCAACGAGTGCGGCAACTGCACGCAGTTCTGCCCGTACGCCTCCGAGCCCTGCCACGACAAGTTCACCCTCTTCCAGACCGCAAAGGACATGGACGAGAGTGAGAACAAGGGCGTGCTGTTCCTCGGCGGCGATGCGATCCGCGTCCGCCTGGACACCGACCGCACCCTCGACCTCTCCCAGCCCAACGACCTGCCGCGCGACATTGAGACTCTCATCCTCACCCTCCGCAGCAAGTACAGCTACCTCTATACCGAGTAAGCTCCTGCCCAAGCGCCCTTCCCGACCGGGAAGGGCGCTTTTTTTGCGCGGGCGCAGCTCCATGCCTTCCCCTACGAGGGGAAGGTGGCACGGCGGA
>ERZ506917.449-NODE-449-length-15756-cov-3.671677_pt1 | contig 15756 bp, 10 predicted proteins | sample MGYA00512904_ERZ506917 | MGnify/ENA metagenome assembly ERZ506917 | reverse complement strand
TCCGATCTATCCAATGAAGAGGTACAAACACTGTAAACATCTCCCTGTTTCTTCATATAGTTAATATGCCAATGACCATATACCCATGCTTTCAAGTTGTACTCATTCAGATTAATGCTTCCGGCATTCTTGCTCTTAAAAATAAATGTATCTTCGTATGTCAGCAAATCATGATTGAAAACAACAACAGGAGTTCCGGGACGGATATGAGCCAGGTCGTTCTTCAACCAACGACAGACGTCATCGGAAGTATAGCCTGGAGCATGGTCTCCTCCGGGCATCGGCGTAACAACATAGTGCACATTACCTGCATCAAAAGAATAATATACCGGCCCATAAATGCTTTCAAAAAGTTCTTCGCCATACTTCCCCTTTACCAAATCATGATTTCCGATACAATAAAAGACAGGACAGTCCATATTTTCCGTATTCATCAGTTTGATATGAGCCTTCAAGCCTTTTTCATAGCAGATATCCCCGGTATGAATGATAAAAGCCGCCTGTTCATTCCTGGCATAGTCACGCACATTATTCACCCAGTCTGCATGATTTTCCGTATTAAATATCTCTGTATCAGTAATATGAATATACCTGTGGGAGCCGTCTTTACGAATCCGTCCACTGTAAGGGATCAAACCGAAATCATAACCGGACTGTTTCTTTTCTATTTTATGATAATGACGGTTAAATGTTTTATACCCCGAAGGAGTGGTAATGAAAATAAAACGTTCACGCTCATGACCGGGTAAAGTAAAACTACCGTCGGCAGCCGTTTCAACCACATTCAAGCCATCGGATACTTTGATGCCCGCCAGCGGTTTTTCACTTTGGTCAAATACGCCATTCTTGTTTTTATCTACATATACATGGCCCGTGTAAGCAGCCATCACCGGCATTGCGGCCAACATCAGGCACGATAATAAAAAGGTCTTTTTCATGAATATCTATTTTTATCAACTCTTATTTTAATCAAGTTCGAATTTCGAAAGGACAAAACCATGATCTGAAGGATAGAAAAAATCTTCTCCTTTAAAAGTAAAAGTTTTACCCAAACTATTGTCATAACACTCAGATGCTATCGCCTGAATGGTTTTTCCCTGATAATAAATAAAATCAATGCGGTCCATACGACACTCGGTTTCCAACGAATCCGCATCTGTCAGCCACGTTACTCCCAGATTGGCCACCGGATTGGGGTTCATCTCACGGAAACTATCTTTAAATCCCGCCTCTTCCATAGCAATGGAAACAGGCCAATCCACCACTGCACCACCATGAAGATACAGGTTACGGGTAGCTTCCGTCCAATCCAGATGAGAATGCACGTTAAAATCACCGCCCATTATAATTGGAATACTGTCGGCCTCTGCCAACAAGGGTTGAAGAACAGACAAAATCTTATGTATTTCCTCATCACGTGTTCCCTCCATCTCCCAAGCCAATATTTCTTCCTTGGATTTATCCGTCGGGACCAAACGCATATCAGGAAGATAATGCAACCAAGTATTAAAAACACGGACAGGTTTCCCATCCACATCTATCATCACTCCGCCAAAATTAAAGGTACTTATGCTGTCGGCAAAAGCATATTTCCGAATAATGGGATAACGGCTATAAATAGAAAGATTATCAGAAATGAGATTGTACGAATATCCCAATGAGTCGGCTACCATCGGGGCAGCTCCATAAGTTTCAATCATCAAGACCACATCAGCCTCACTTTTTTTCAGAATATCAATAGTTCCCTCACACCCTTTTCCGGAATAAGTTTTTGAATGACCGCCATGCCATACATTCCATGAAAGGACAGTCAGCGTCTTTTTCGACTCTTTTGAAGATGTGCAAGCTGCCAATGCACACAAGCAAAGGGCTAGTACCCCAATAAAATTTCTTGTTATCATCATAGATTAGACTTGTTAATTCCGGACAAAGATAGTGAATTATTCAGGAGACAACACTATAAAATATACCCTAAATAGGGTATTTCCGCCATGAACATCTTCCCCTATCTTTGCATTATAAAATCAGAACCCACTAAATGAAAAGATTATGGCAAGAATAAAAAAAGAATTGACCGAACTCATCGGAGGAACTCCCTTGTTGGAACTGTCACGCCTTAGTAAAAAACACGATGCGAAAGCGCAAATAATTGCCAAACTGGAATACTTCAATCCCGGAGGAAGTGTAAAAGACCGTATAGCCCTGGCAATGATAGAGGATGCAGAAGCCAAAGGAATCTTGAAACCCGGAGCGGTTATCATTGAACCAACCAGCGGCAACACCGGCGTAGGGTTAGCATGGGTTGCCAGCGTGAAAGGTTACAAAGCCATACTGACCATGCCCGAAACCATGAGCGAGGAACGCCAGAACCTGTTAAAAGCCATGGGAGCACAATTGGTACTGACCGAAGGTGCAAAAGGAATGAAAGGAGCCATAGAAAAAGCGGAGGAATTGCGTGACCGGACTCCGGGAGCCGTCATTTTGGGACAATTCGAAAACCCGGCGAATCCCGCCGCCCATGCACGTACCACTGCACAGGAAATATGGAACGACACGGACGGAAAGGTAGACATCTTTGTTGCCGGAGTCGGTACAGGCGGCACTTTAAGCGGAGTAGCGGAAGGATTAAAAAAACAGAATCCCCATATACAGATTGTAGCTGTAGAGCCGGATAACTCCCCCGTCCTTTCGGGAGGAAATCCGGGACTGCACAAGATACAAGGTATCGGAGCCGGATTTATCCCTCATACCTACAATGAAAAATTAGTAGACAAGATAATCCGGGTGAAAGACGATGACGCCATCCGCACAGGACGCGAACTCTCTCTGACGGAAGGGTTATTGGTCGGAATATCTTCGGGAGCAGCCGCCTATGCCGCATTGGAACTGGCCAAACTCCCCGAAAATGAAGGAAAACAAATTGTAGTGATCTTGCCCGATACGGGGGAACGATATTTGTCTACCGTGCTTTATGCTTTTGAAGAATACCCATTATCATAAAATGAGATGAACATAGCTGCATTAATTTCAGGAGGAGTAGACAGCGCGGTTGTCGTACATCTCCTCTGCGAACAAGGATACAAACCGGATCTTTTCTATATTAAAATCGGAATGGACGGTGACGAAGATCTCACCTGCACGGCAGAAGAGGACATTGAACTATGTACCGCCACCGCCCGCAAATACGGTCTGAGCCTGAATATCATTGACCTGCACCGACAGTACTGGGATAATGTAGTGGCATACGCCATCGATAAAGTGAAACGCGGTCTTACTCCCAACCCGGATGTAATGTGCAACAAGCTCATCAAATTCGGATGTTTTGAGCAGGAAGCAGGGCATTTATATGACAAGACAGCTACCGGACATTACGCCAGTATTCTTGAAAAAGACGGGAAAATATGGCTGGGAACCGCACAAGACCCCGTCAAGGACCAAACAGATTTCCTGGCACAAATAGATTATCTGCAAATTTCAAAACTGATGTTCCCTTTGGGAGGTCTGATGAAGAATGAGGTCAGGGATATCGCCCGCATTGCCAAACTGCCCAGTGCACAACGCAAGGACAGTCAAGGTATCTGCTTTCTAGGAAAAATCAACTATAATGAGTTCCTCCGCCGTTTCTTGGGTGAAAAAGAAGGGGATATCATTGAAATGGAAACAGGAAAACGGATTGGCACTCACAAAGGATATTGGTTTCACACCATCGGACAGCGCAAAGGATTGGGATTAGGTGGAGGACCATGGTTTGTTATCCGCAAAGATATAGACGAGAATATCATTTATGTCTCACACGGTTATGATACAGACAAACAATATGGGACAGACTTTGCCTTGCATGATTTTCATTTCATCACAGAGGACTTATGGAAGGGAGCACCTTCCGCAGATGTTTCTTTCAAGATCCGGCATACAGACACTTTCATGAAAGGAATATTGACACGGGAAGATAACTTGTTCCGAATCCACAGCCACGTCCCCTTACAGGGTATAGCCCCCGGACAGTTCGGTGTGCTGTATGACAAGAATGCGGAAATCTGTGTGGGAAGCGGTGAAATCACTTTATCCTAAATATAATATTCCACCACATCCACAATCCCTGCACGAAGGGCATATTTTGTTGCTTCGTGCACATTGTTCACTTCCAGCTTGCGAAAGATATTTTTGCGGTGAGTCATTACCGTATATACACTTAGGAAACGCTCAGCCGCAATCTCTTTCGTAGTCTTGCCCAATGCCATCAGTTTCAGAATTTCACGCTCCGTGACCGTAAGCGGTGAAACTAACTTATCTTTTTTGTCTTCTTTATGCTGCAACAGCCAGACTGCACGCGTACACATGTATTGTAAATGCTGTTTTGCCTTCCGCAGCCCTTCCTCTATCTCTATCATCGGCGCATCTTTCATCACCACGCTGAATGAAGTTCCGCTAAAAACCATACGCCGGATGAAATCCTCACTCAGATTATCGCTGAACAGAACAAAATGTGCCTCCTTAAACCGTTCCTGCAATATAAGCAAATATTCAGCCGAAGTATCAAACAATGTATAGTCCAACACTGCAACGGCATTGGGATTATCGACAAGAAGTCCGGTTAATTCACTCTGACTGCCGGCTTCCTTTATTGCGGCGAACCCTCCTATCCGACCGGCCACCGTTTTCATACCTTCACGGGTAATATCCTGATTATCGATAAGTAGCAATGTTTTCATGCCCATACATTTTAACTAGGGAAACTTACTGAAACAAAAAAGCCTTGCATCATTGTGTGCAAGGCTTCATTCTTCGGTGGGCGTTGACGGATTCGAACCGCCGACCCTCTGCTTGTAAGGCAGATGCTCTGAACCAGCTGAGCTAAACGCCCGATAGCCTCTTGTTTCAAAAGCGTTGCAAAGATACGGCTATTTCCGATAACTGCAAATTTTATGCACACTATTTTTTCATTTATTTTTCAATTAAGCACTTAACACACTGAAATACAGAGGATAAATTACAAATCCTGTCTTATCATTCAAGAAACAAAAAAGGGAAACTATACCTTATTATATATAGTTTCCCCTTTTTCCTTTTGAATTTATTTTATTCCTGCCCGAAACGCTTTGCCTGTTCGGCAATCAATTCCACATCATCAAAATAGTTAATCTTCATCGCCTTGCGTACTTCATCCAATGTAGCGGTTGCCGTAGCACGGGCTGTTTCGCATCCCTTACGTAACATATCGTAAATAGCCGGAATATCCTTTTCAAACTCTTTACGACGTTCGCGGATAGGCGTCAATTCTTCTTGCATAATAGCGGCAAGGAACTTCTTCACCTTCATGTCTCCCAATCCACCACGGGTGTAATGTGCCTTCAGTTCATCCAAATTAGGATAATCGGGCAAATAACGTCCAAAATGCTCAGGCTTACAAAAAGCATCCAGATAAGTGAATACTGTATTTCCTTCCAATTTACCCGGATCGGAAACTTTCAGGTGAGTAGGGTCGGTATACATGCTCTTCACTTTCTTTTCCACCTCGTCGGCTGTGTCCGACAAATAAATACAGTTACCCAATGATTTGCTCATCTTAGCCTTTCCATCCGTACCCGGCAGACGCAGACAAGCCGCATTGTCCGGCAATAGGATTTCGGGTTCTACCAACGTATCACCATAAATATGATTGAAACGACGTACAATTTCACGGGTCTGCTCAATCATCGGCTCCTGATCTTCACCCACCGGAACGGTAGTTGCTTTGAAAGCGGTAATATCAGCAGCCTGACTGATAGGATAAGTGAAGAACCCTACCGGGATGCTGGTTTCAAAATTACGCATCTGGATTTCGGTTTTCACTGTCGGGTTACGCTGCAAGCGTGACACTGTGACCAAATCCATATAATAGAAAGTCAATTCGCACAATTCGGGAATCTGAGACTGGATAAAGATGGTGGACTTCATCGGGTCCAGACCGACAGCCATATAATCAAGCGCCACCTCAATCACATTCTGACGCACCTTCTCGGGATTTTCTATATTATCGGTTAATGCCTGCGCATCGGCAATGAAAATAAAAGTCTTGTCATACAGTCCGGAATTCTGAAGTTCAACTCTGCGCTTCAACGAACCTACGTAATGACCGATATGCAATCTTCCCGTAGGACGGTCACCGGTCAGTATGATTTTTTCTTTTCCCATATCTCTTAAATATTATCTTATATTAAAAATTACGCAAAGATAGGAATATTCTGACACAAACACTTAACTTTGAACCGCTATTTCACATATAATAATTGTTTCGATGAATAAACTAAGACCGACCATTAAACTAGCTCTATTTATTTCTGTAGCAAGCCTGTTCTTTGCCGCATGTTCCGATGATGACGATAAAAGTATTCCCGTACCGGAACCTTCACGGATGATTACCGGAATTAAAGTGCATAAGATTTCGGATGTTATCACTTATCAGGGAATGATAAGCCTCACTTACGACAACAACAAACGGCTGACCCGCATTTATAGCAGTTCACCGTTAGCGGCAGTAAATTACACGTACAAAGAGAACTCTGAAGTCAGTTATACTTACTCTACGGAAAATTCTCCTTTGGTAGAAATAAGCACCTCGTTGGAAAACGGCAGAAGTTATGTATGCAAATTCTCCAACCGGGAAAATCCGGTAACCTATTCTTATGACAATGAAGGTTATCTGAAAAGCTGCAATAACAATGGAACCGTATTGGAATACAATTGGGAAAGCGGAAATCTATCTTCCATAACCACTACTCCAAGAGGAACTTACAACAGTGATTACAGAGTTTCCAATATCGCCAATGATTATAGTCTGGACTTGAACACACTGGCACAATGGATTGATGACCGCGAAAACTATACCACCGTAATGAACACTTTCGGACAGATGGCCGAAATTCTAGGGAAAAGAAGCGCCAATATTCTGGAAGACACTTATTATATATACGACTATAGTTTCCGGCAGGATGGAAGACTAAAAGATATGACCCTGATGGGCGGATCGGAAAATATAGGATATTCATTCCGCTTTTCGTATGCCGATGATACAGAAGTATCCGAATAAATATACAAAAAACAGAACATTCGGAGAGGATTTCAGACTTTTATTTTAATTTGTGTTGACAAAGATCTTGATTTATTTTGTTATCTTGGAAATAAGTCGTTACTTTGCACAAAATTTAGTAATGCTATGTATCCTACAGGAACAAAGATAATATAGACATACGAACAAATGCGTTAGTCCTCGTACGAGGATGGACGCATTTTTTTTAATATTTAGCGACATTAAAACAACTATTATAATAAAAGAAACTTTCAATGAAAAAGGATTTAAAGAAAGTCCTGGTATTGGGTTCGGGTGCACTCAAGATAGGCCAGGCAGGAGAGTTTGACTACTCAGGTTCACAAGCGCTGAAAGCATTGCGCGAAGAAGGCATTCATTCGGTGTTGGTAAATCCTAACATCGCAACTATCCAGACTTCGGAAGGCATAGCCGACAAGGTTTATTTTCTTCCTGTCACTCCCTTCTTTGTTGAAGAAATTATCAAAAAAGAACAACCGGACGGTATTTTATTGGCTTTCGGTGGACAAACTGCATTGAACTGCGGTACCGAACTTTACCTGAACGGTACACTGAAGAAATATGGTGTAGAAGTATTGGGTACTTCGGTAGAAGCCATCATGTACACTGAAGACCGTGATTTATTCGTAAAGAAGCTGGATGAAATTCCGATGAAAACCCCGAAGAGCCACGCCGTGGAAAGTATGGAAGAGGCTCTGAAAGCTGCCCGCGAAATCGGTTATCCGGTTATGGTACGCTCCGCATACGCACTAGGTGGTTTAGGCAGCGGCATCTGTCCGGATGAAGAAGCTTTCATCAAACTGGCTGAAAGTTCATTCGCATTCTCTAAACAGATCCTGGTTGAAGAGTCATTGAAAGGTTGGAAAGAAATAGAATTCGAAGTAATCCGCGATGCCAACGACCATTGTTTTACAGTGGCAAGCATGGAAAACTTCGACCCGCTGGGAATCCATACCGGTGAATCTATCGTGGTGGCCCCCACTTGCTCTCTGACAGAAGAACAAGTAACAATGTTGCAAGATTTGTCTACAAAATGTATCCGTCACTTGGGTATTGTGGGTGAATGTAATATCCAGTATGCTTTCAATGCAGAAACGAATGACTACCGTGTTATCGAAGTAAATGCACGCCTGAGCCGTTCTTCTGCCTTGGCTTCTAAAGCAACCGGATTCCCTCTGGCATTCGTTGCCGCCAAAATCGCTTTAGGCTACACACTAGACCAGATTGGCGAGATGGGTACTCCCAACTCAGCCTACGAAGCTCCCCAGTTGGATTACTTGATTTGTAAAATCCCCCGTTGGGACTTGACTAAATTCGCAGGTGTATCACGCCAGATTGGCTCCAGCATGAAGTCTGTGGGTGAAATCATGTCTATAGGCCGCTCTTTCGAAGAAATCATCCAAAAGGGCTTGCGTATGATAGGACAAGGCATGCATGGCTTTGTGGGCAACGACGGTGTGGAATTCGATGATTTGGACCATGAACTGTCTCACCCCACCGACCTGCGTGTATTTGCCATTGCCCAGGCTTTGGAGAAGGGGTATAGCATTGACCGCATCTTCGAACTGACAAAGATCGATCCCTGGTTCCTCGGCAAATTGAAGAATATCGTAGACTATAAAAATAAACTTTCACAATATAATAAGGTGGAAGACATTCCGGCTGACGTGCTGCGCGAAGCAAAGGTACTCGGCTTCTCCGACTTCCAGATTGCACGCTTCGTATTGAAAGCCAGTGGCAATATGGAAAAGGAGAACTTGGCTGTACGCGCCCGTCGTAAAGCTTTGAATATCCTTCCGGCTGTCAAGCGTATCAATACCGTCGCATCTGAACATCCCGAATTGACCAATTACCTGTATATGACATACGCTACTACGGGTTATGACGTCAATTATTATAAAAACGAAAAATCGGTAGTTGTATTAGGTTCAGGCGCTTACCGCATCGGTTCATCCGTGGAATTCGACTGGTGCTCTGTAAATGCTATCCAAACCGCACGCAAGTTGGGTTACAAATCCATCATGATTAACTATAACCCCGAAACAGTTTCTACCGACTATGATATGTGCGACCGTCTGTATTTTGACGAACTTTCATTTGAACGTGTACTTGACGTGATTGATCTGGAGCAGCCGGGTGGTGTCATTGTATCGGTAGGTGGACAAATACCTAATAACCTGGCGATGAAGCTTCACCGTCAGTCGGTACCTGTATTGGGAACTTCTCCGCTTTCTATCGACCGTGCGGAAAACCGTCATAAATTCTCGGCCATGCTTGACCAACTGGGTATTGACCAACCGGCATGGAAAGAATTGACCAGCTTGGAAGACATGGAAGAATTTGTAAACAAAGTAGGTTACCCGGTATTGGTCCGTCCTTCCTATGTGCTCTCGGGCGCTGCCATGAACGTATGCTATAACGAAGATGAACTGAAGGAATTCTTACAGATGGCTAAAGAAGTTTCTAAAGAATATCCGGTAGTCGTATCCCAATTCATGCAAGATACTAAAGAAATAGAATTCGACGCTGTAGCCCAAAACGGTGAAGTAGTGGAATATGCCATCTCCGAACACATTGAATATGCAGGTGTCCATTCAGGTGATGCCACATTAGTATTCCCGGCTCAGAAAATTTATTTCGAAACAGCACGCCGTATCAAGAAGATTGGTCGCCGTATCGCTAAAGAATTAAACATTTCCGGTCCGTTCAACATGCAGTTCCTGGCTAAGAACAATGAAGTGAAAGTGATTGAATGCAACCTGCGCGCATCACGTTCATTCCCGTTTGTTTCCAAAGTATTGAAACGCAACTTCATTGAAACCGCAACCCGCATCATGTTGGGTGCTCCATACAGCCAACCGGACAAGTCGGCATTCGATATTGACTGGATCGGTGTGAAAGCTTCCCAGTTCTCTTTCTCCCGTCTGCACAAGGCAGACCCTGTATTGGGCGTAGATATGTCTTCAACAGGTGAAGTGGGTTGTATCGGTGATGACTTCCATGAAGCTTTGCTGAACTCTATGATTGCTGTCGGTTTCAAGATTCCTACAAAATCTGTCATGTTCTCGTCAGGTGCCACCAAATCCAAAGTAGATTTGCTGGAAGCAAGCCGTATGCTGGCAGAAAAAGGATATGAGATCTATGCAACTGCCGGAACCGCAACTTTCTTGAATGCACACGGAGTAAATACCACACCGGTTTACTGGCCGGATGAAAAGCCCGATGCAGAAAACAATGTCATGAAGATGATTGCCGAACATAAATTCGACCTGATAGTCAACATTCCGAAAAACCATACCAAACGTGAGCTGACTAATGGTTACAAAATTCGTCGTGGAGCAATCGACCACAATATTCCTTTGATTACCAACGCCCGTTTGGCAAGTGCTTTCATTGAAGCATTCTGTGAAATGAGTGAAAAGGATATTCAGATAAAGAGCTGGCAAGATTACAAATAATCTTTCTTAGGGATATTCAAAAAGGAGCTGATTCGTTTTTCCTGAATCAGCTCCTTTTTTATCTCCTAACGGGAAAGATCATTAAAACGATAAGTAAAAGTAGCCATCGCATAACGTCCCAATCCCCAAGTCCAAGTTTCTCCCTGTCCGGTATCATTCATCCAACGATTGACAAAATCCCGTTGTTGCAGAATATCAACAACCTGAAATTTAAGCAACCCTCTTTTCCCTTTCAGAAAACTGTAAGTCAGCTCACCGTTCCAAAGCCACTGCGTCGTATTGGAGGCCTCATCCTTATATCCCCTGCGATTCATACTTCTCACAACGGTATAAAGATTCAAGTTGAGAGGTAACTTCAGTCGACACTCCGCGCCATAATAAAAATCATACGTCCTGTAATCCGAATTGTTTGTATAACTGTTATCGGCTTGCTGATAAGTGATTGCTCCATTTATCTTAAACTCATGCTCTTCCAATTTATAGGCAAACTCCACATCCTGCATCAAGGAAAGCATTTGGGAGGTGTTACGATCATTCTCATTGGCTTCTCCCATTATCTGCACATACGAAACCCTCCGGTTATAATTTGCATTGGTAGCAAGACGAGCGAAAATTTTCTTGAATAATTTATTCGTATAATATATATTCCCGCCAATGCCCCAATTACCATTTATATTCTCGGGCCGACTGGTATATACCCCACTCTTCTCATCATAGGTTCTTTTCCGGCTTATATCATTTATCGTATTATTATATCTCAAACCACAATATAACATTTCCTGCTTTTCCATATTTCCTCCTCTATAATTCACAGATATACTTTGCCCGAAAGCGGGTTTCAGCCCCGGATTCCCCATTGTTATGTTCAGAGGATTAGTATAATCGGGCACAGACAACAAATCATAAATGGAAGGCTGCCGGGTGTATCCGCTATAATACACACTCATATTATGGTTATTGCCCAAATCATAATCAAAATGCAGTTCGGGCACTATGTTCAACACGGTAATGGTCGTATCTATCTTCACTTTTCCCCTGTTGCTTTTCGTCGTAGACTTCTGAGGCGACAGCCCAAACCGGATATTCAACCTCACTTTTCTCCAATTAAGTGTGGTGCGCAGTCCGAATTCATTGGAATGAAGATCATTACGAGTATAATCACTTAAACTATCCACCCTTCCTGCCTCATAACCAGATGGAAGACTTCCCCACAAAGCATCCTCATCCAAATTGTACGTAACCGCATTATTACTCTGCCGTTGATACTCATGCCGATAATAAACCTGAAGCATTTGTTTTCCTATTGGCTCCGTATAGCTGACCTCCCCCGCCAATAATAAATTTCTGGCAGGTGACTCCCGGTATTGATTTCTATATAAAACCGAATCTGCCCCCAGGTCATTCTTCAATTGATAATAAGTAATAGACGATTGCTGATAATTACCACTCGCCTGATTACTATAATCATTTCTTAACTCTATGGAGAGTTTCCGGCCGATATCATTCAATTTATGAGTGAGCAAAAGATTATTGCCTATCATCAGATTGTTCGTCTTATTTTGAGAATTTCCCGTATTTTTATTTATCCTGAACTCAGGAGGAATCATTGCATCGTCCCTCCAAGGCTCTGAAACATAGTCCAAAGGATTGGTACTGAAAGTCGCCGAAATATTTTCTGATACCGAATTTAACCGGCTATGATTGATGTTATGCCTGAAATTAATTTCCGTCCGGTCACTCAAACTTCCCGTCAGATATATATTCTCCCAAAAAGAACGATTCCTACCCGTACTCAAGCCATTATTATAGGCATATTGGCTACCGTTAGGCAGATATTCTTCTGACTGGCTTCGCGATTCATCCGCGCTTTTATTATTATTATATGAAGCACTGACATTGAGGTTGAGCTTCTTTATTTCCGTTCCCAAGCTAAAACCAATATCCTTCATTTGAGCAGGATTATCGGCCATATCACTGATAAAATTACCATATCTGGGGAGTTTTCCTAAATCACCATACAAGGACATCCGCCATTTTCCGACAAATTTATTCAAACTCATTTTCGCTCCATACATATCCCCCGAACCTTTCAAAGCTGAAACGTCCCCCATTAATCCATCTGTCAAATCCTTCTTGGTCTTCACATCCATCACCGTTTTCTTCTTACCGTCTGACACCCCTGTCATTTGCTCTTTATCCGACTGCTGCTCGTATACCTTTACCTCTTTCAAAGCATCTACCGGCATATTGTTCAAAGCAACTTTGCTATCTGCAAAAAACTCCTTTCCATTTAATAAGATCTGAGTGATTTCCTTTCCATGAAAATTCATCTTGCCGGATTTCTCGTCTAATTCCAATCCGGGAAGCTGCCTCACCAAATCCTGCAGAACAGCTCCTTCCGATGTCTTAAAGGCTCCGGTATTATATACTAATGTATCTCCGGACATCTTCATTTTCTGCAGTTCGGCCTTTATAACCGTTTCATCCAATACAATACTGGAAGGTTTCATCATCAGAGCACCTCCATAAACTTCTTTCCGATAAGCAGGAATATTCACTTTTTTTTCAATGGTTTCATATCCTAAAAAAGAAGCCCTTATTAAATAATTACCGGGATTCATAGGGTACAAACGGAAAACACCCTTCTTATCGCTCACCGTACCTTCTATAAAACTCGTATCAGGCAAAGAATAAAGTTGGATATTTACATCCGGCAAAGGATCGGGATAAGGGCGTTCTCCCTGTTCTCTGACAGAACCCGTCAAATGATAAGCTTTTTCTTTTCTTGCTTTATCTGAATCAAGCTTTTCCTGTCCACTAACCGGGAGAACAAAAGACAATATAATAAACAACGAGAACAGTTTAGTCATCTTGAAATATCAACAGGGTCCTATTTCAATGCTTCCGCAATGGCATTCATCAGATATCCAAATTCTTCTTTCTCATACCCGATGGAAGTATAAACGGCTTCTCCTTCTTTATTGAAAAGATAGGCGCGAGGAATTGACTTTTCAGCAAATAAAGAGAACACCTCACGTTTAGGATCGGGATATAACGGGAAAGTGAATTTCTTCCGTTCATTATAAGCCCTCAACTGTTCATCCGTATGCTCACGACCAATTACTAATAATACGAAGTCCTTGTTATCTTTATATTCAGGCCACAAAGTCTTCTCTATTTCAGCCAGTTCCAGCTGACATGGCCCGCACCAAGTGGCAAATAAGCTCACCAAAACGACCTTACCTTTCAATTCAGCCGAAGAAACATCTCCATATACCGCAGATTTTAGATGAAAATCAGGTAATTTATCTCCTTTTTTCAATTCTTGAGCATTTACGGCAAATACCATGCAAAGCATCATGAACAATAATCCTAACTTTTTCATTTTCATAGTTCTCAATATTTAATTATGGAATAACAAAGACAAATATATCTGTTTTTCTTATATTTGCCGCCAGAAAATATTATTTTTTAGCCTATGATGACTTTTATTTCATGTGCCAAAACAATGACCGGACGGAGCAAAATACAAACTCCTGTTACCAGCACACCACAATTCCAAACCGAAGCAATACAGAATGCACTTGATATGTCCCAATTCTCTGCTGAAGAACTGGAACGACTTTTACGTGTGAACAGCAAAATAGCAGCAGAGAACTATATGCGATTTCAAGATTTCTGTTCGGACTCTCCCTCGGCTTTAGCTGCCTTACTGGCTTATACCGGTATAGTATATAAACGTATCCATCCACAGGACTTTACTCCTGAAGATTTTCAATATGCACAGGATCACTTGCGGATCACTTCTTTTCTTTACGGATTACTCCGCCCGTTAGACCAGATCAAGAATTACAGAATGGAAGGAGATATCAAACTGCCCGAACGTGGAGGAATATCCATGTTTGACTATTGGAAGCCGATTCTGACCGACACCTTTATCAAAGAAATTAAAGCAAGAGGAGGAATACTAATCAATCTGGCAAGTGGGGAGATGAAAGATTTATTCGACTGGAAACGCGTGGAGCAGGAAGTACAAGTGATCACGCCGGAATTTCAGGTATGGAAAAAAGGGAAATTAACCACCGTTGTGGTTTATGCAAAAATGTGCCGTGGAGAATTGACACGCTTCATCATTAAAAACCGGATAGAGAATCCTGGGGATTTAAAAGGATTCAAATGGGAAGGATTCAGTTTTGATGCCGGACACAGCACAGATACCCACTATCTTTTTAGCCTTCTTTCATAAAAAAATATTAAATAGTCAACCTACTCAAACTTTTTATCAGCACTCATGTTATTTAGTTGAATTTGGGAAGATAAACCTGGACAATAATTAACTAATAGAAATGAGTATGAAAAAATTAATGTTTTTGCTGGCTGCGGCCAGTTTAAGTTCTGTAGCGTTTGCGCAACAGAAAAGCAATTCACAAAACGTCCTTGTAGGCGAGAGTGTAGATGTAATGGAGGTACCTGTGGATAAGTACAAGGTAGAGACCAATCACTTCTTCGATAATTGGTTCTTCTCTGTTGGTGGAGGTGCACAAGTACTGTTCGGCGATCAGTCCGATCTTGGTAAATTCAAGAAACGTATTGCTCCCGCTCTTCAAATATCAATCGGCAAATGGTTTACTCCCGGCTTAGGATTACGTTTGCAATATAGTGGTTTGCAGTCGAAGAGTTTTTCCAGTGAACCTTCCGCATATTCCAAACCTCACATGTTAAGCGAAGGATACTATCAGGATAAGTTCAACTACATGAATTTGCATGGTGACATCTTATTTAATGTCAGTAACATGATAGCCGGATATAATGAAGACCGCATATACGACTTCGTGCCATTCGTAGGTTTCGGTTTTGCCCACTCATATGATGCTCCACGTCGTAATTCACTGGCATTCAATTTCGGTATCATCAATACATTCCATCTGGCCAGTGCCTGGGACTTGAATCTGGAACTTTACGGAATGGGTACAGAAAACAAATTTGATGGAAAAACCACCAGTAAAGGCCCTGATTTTATGGCAGGTGCTACAGTGGGTATCACTTATAAATTTCCACAAAGAGGATTCAAACCTGCTCCGGATGTAGATGCTATCATGGCACTTACCTCTTCACAAATGGATGCCATCAATACCGCTTTGGCTCAACAGATAGAACAAAACCGTCAATTAAAGGCCCAAAGATCGGAAGAGCACACGTCTGAACTCCAGT